>Ga0075157_10000798_pt1 | contig 22050 bp, 19 predicted proteins | sample JI81BgreenDNA_FD_70967 | JGI IMG/M metagenome (GOLD analysis project Ga0075157, IMG submission 70967) | Wastewater effluent complex algal communities from Wisconsin, to seasonally profile nutrient transformation and Carbon sequestration -... | ecosystem: Engineered > WWTP > Effluent > Algae...
CCCGAAGGCATGGAGCAGGCCCGCCCGCTGCTGCCCGGCGTTGCCATGTGCGACAACGCCTACGAGGCGATCGATGCCGCAGACGTGGTGGTGATCGTGACCGAGTGGGACGCGTTCCGCGCGCTTGATTTGAACCGAGTGAAAGCGCTGGCAAACGCCCCGGTGATGGTCGACCTGCGCAACGTCTATAACCCCGAAGACATGAAAGCCGCGGGGTTCACTTACGTCAGCGTGGGCAGAGCCTAGGCAGGATGCGCGGCGATTGACAGCGCAGAAGGGTTCGCCGAAAGCCCGTCTTCAACGATTGTGCAACGCAGCAAACCGGGATGCCGCCCCATGGGAAATGACAGGATCAGGGTGCTTGCGGCCGCATCGGGCGGCGGTCACTGGGAGCAGCTGATGCTGTTGCGCCCGACGCTGGTGCAATATGATATCCGCTTTGCCACTACCGAGCCCGCCGTCGCCGCGCAGCACGGGATCACCGCAGTCGAAAGCCTGCCGGATTGCAACCAGAACAAGCCGGTGGAATCCGCTTTGTGCGCGATCAAGGCCCTGTGGATCGTGCTGAAGCATCGCCCGCATGTGATCCTTTCTACCGGAGCAGCGCCGGGCTTTTTCTGCATTCTGGCGGGACGGCTGACCGGCGCTCGCACCTTGTGGATCGACTCTGTCGCCAATGGCGAGGAACTGTCGATGTGCGGCAAACTGTCCAAACGGTTCGCGCATGAATGTTGGACCCAGTGGGAACACCTCGCCGATGGCCAGCGGCCGCGCTATTTCGGAGCGGTATTGTGATCATCGTCACGGTCGGAATGCAGCTGGGATTTGACCGGCTGATCGAAGCGATGGACGCGCTTGCGCCCCAGTTGGGGATGCCCGTTATCGCGCAGACCGGCAAAGGCAGCTACCAGCCCCGCAATATGGAGGCCCGTACGAAGATCGCTCCGGCGGAATTCGAAGCATTGGTCGAACAGTCACGCCTGATCGTCAGCCATGCCGGGATCGGCACAGTGCTGACCGCCGCGCGCTGTGCCAAGCCGATCCTGCTGATGCCGCGCCGTGCCGACCTTGGCGAACACCGCAATGATCACCAGCTTGCCAGCGTGCGCAAGCTGGACGGACGACCGGGTATTCTGGTGGCGTTAGACGAAACAGAACTTGCCGCCCGGATCGCGGAGGGGCTGGCGTTGAAGGACTGGACCGCGGTGCAATCACAGACCGCCCGCCAGCTGCATACGGCGCTGGCCGCCTTCATCGAAGCCCGGCCGCTGTAATCCCGCGCGGCCGCGCATGGTGAAAAACCCGGCAAGCCTAACGCGATTTTAAGGGCTTTGCGGGCAGTGTTCCGGCTGAAAACCGGGACAAGACCACGCATGAACGCTCCTTTCGATGCCACAGCGGCGCTCGGTCGCAAGGCCCTCGCCCATCCGGCGCCTGACCATCAGGTCGCAGTGATCGGCCTTGGCTATATCGGCCTGCCAACCGCAGCCTTGCTCGCCAGCTATGGCTGGAGCGTTTGCGGCGTGGATGTTTCGCAGCGCGTGGTCGACACCGTCAATGCAGGCGGCGTTCACATCGAGGAACGCGATCTCGACAAGCTGGTGCATGACGCGATCACTGCGCAGACGCTGGTCGCCTCCACCGAGGTGCCGACTGCCAGTTTCTACATGATCGCTGTGCCGACCCCGCTGGGGCCGGACAATGCCCCTGACATCACCTATGTCGAGGCGGCAGCGCGCGCGATTGCGCCGCGCATTCTGCCCGGTGCCTGCGTGATCGTGGAAAGCACCTCGCCGGTCGGCACCACCGAACGCGTCGCCGCGATTATCGCCGAAGCCCGCCCTGATCTGGTAGTTCCGCGAGACGGCTGCGATGTCGAAGCGGACATTGCGCTGGCCTATTGCCCCGAGCGGGTGTTGCCGGGCCGGATCGTAAACGAACTCGTCCATAATGACCGCGTTATCGGCGGCGTCACGGCAGCCTGCGCGGAACGGGCGGCCGTGCTTTATACCAGCTTTGTGAAGGGCGATTGCCTCTACACTACAGCCCGCGTGGCCGAGACGGTCAAGCTGGTCGAAAACTCGTTCCGCGACGTGAACATCGCCTTTGCGAACGAGCTTTCGATTATCGCCGATGTGATCGGGGTGGACGTGTGGGAAGTTATCCGCCTGGCCAACCGCCACCCGCGCGTCAACATCCTGCAACCCGGCCCCGGCGTGGGCGGGCATTGCATCGCAGTCGATCCGTGGTTCCTGGTGGCAGGCGCACCCGAAGCCGCCCGGCTGGTGAAGACCGCGCGCGAGGTCAATGACCACAAGGCGGTTCACACCGAAAACAAGATCCGCGCGCTGCTTGATGCCGCGCCGGACGGCAAGGTCGCGCTGCTCGGGCTGGCGTTCAAGCCCGACATCGACGACTTCCGCGAAAGCCCCGCACTCGAAATCGCCGAGGCTCTTTCCCACACACATGGGGACCGCATATTGGTGGTCGAGCCGTTCACGGATGAATTGCCCAAGGCGTTCGAAGGGTCAGGCGCGATTTTGGTAACGCTTGACGCGGCGCTGCGTCAGGCTGAAATTGTGGTGGTGCTGGTTGATCATACCGCGTTCAAACACCTCTCGCCCGCTGCTCTGGCAGGCAAGCTGGTATTCGACACACGCGGCATGTTGCGCAGATGAGCGAGGCGGGCGGGAAACCCCGCATTCTCGTTACCTTCGGCACCCGCCCTGAAGCGATCAAGATGTTCCCGGTCGTTGCTGCCTTGCGCGAAAGCGGGCAGTTCGACGTAAAGGTTGTCGTGACCGCGCAGCACCGCGAACTGCTCGATTCTGTGCTGGCCTTGGCGGGTCTGGTGCCTGACGTCGATCTCGATCTGATGCAGCCCGACCAGTCGCTTGATGCACTCAGTGCGCGCCTCATTGCACGTTTTGGAGAGGTCTTGGACAGGTTGTTGCCTGATCGTGTGCTGGTGCATGGCGACACTTTGACGACAATGATGGCGAGCCTCGCGTGCTATTTCCGGCGTATCCCGGTGGGCCATGTCGAGGCCGGATTGCGCAGCGGCGACATCTATTCGCCCTGGCCCGAAGAGGTGAACCGCAAGGTCACAGGCGTGATCGCCGACTTGCATTTCGCCCCGACGGCGACTGCGGCTGCTGCGTTACGCGCTGAAAACGTTTCGGAAAGCGGGATTCACGTAACCGGCAACACCGTGATCGACGCGCTGCTGTTTGCGCAAGGCCGGATCGCTGCCGACCCCTCGCTGGCGCCTGCGATTGCGCCTTTGCGGGAGCGGTTTGCGGGCAAGCGGATCATCGCGGTGACGGCCCATCGGCGCGAGAATTTCGGTGCCGGGATGGCGGAAATTGCCAAGGGATTGCAGGAACTTGCACACCGCGATGATGTGGCAATCATCTATCCGCTGCACCCTAATCCCAATGTTGCCGATGTCATGCGTCCGGCGCTGGCAGGGCACGACAATATCGCGCTGATCAACCCGCTGGATTACCTCGATTTTGTTGCGATGATGGCGGCGAGCGATATCGTGCTGACCGATTCCGGCGGGATCCAGGAAGAGGCACCAAGCCTTGGCAAACCGGTGCTGGTGATGCGCGATACGACCGAACGGCCCGAGGGTGTCGCAGCCGGCACCGCGCGGCTTGTCGGCGCCGATGCTGCTGTCATCATCCGGGAAACAACCCGCCTCCTCGATGATCCCGGCGCATATGACCGCATGGCACGCGCCCACAACCCTTATGGCGATGGCACCGCCAGCAAATGCATCGCCAGCATCATCGCGGCCGCCACGATCTGAACGGCCCTAAGGCGCGCGGCGGACAACCCGGAGGTAGTAGATCGCGCTTCCCAGCACGACCAGGCTGGCGCCCAGGTCGCCAATCCAGTTGAGTTTCAGGGGGCCATAAAGCAGCACGTCAATGGGGTGCAGCGAAATCAGCCTGAGCGCCACCAAGAACAGCATCGCACAGGCCGCGAGAACGGCGGCGATACGCGCCCGATTGCGGCGGCCGCGAAGGGCGAGGGTCCAGCGATACAACAGCAACGATCCGCCAGCTCCGACCAGCACCACAAGCGTCACAACAATGGGTCGTTGGACGCTGCGCCGTTGGCTGTAAACGCCCTCGTCCCGCATTGACTGGCGCAAGGCGTCACGGACCAGATCCTCGATTTCCAACATCCGGAGTGCTGCAAGACTGGCGAAGAACAGGGCCAACACCAGCCACGTCCACAGGTGACCGGGCGCCTGACGCGACCGGCTTGCAGCAGTGGCTGCGACGAGACAGCCAAGAAAAACCAAGACATACAGACTACTGGCCAAGAGACTCAGCATTGACGGACCAGTCGACATTCAGGCACCTCTCCGGAAGGGTAGCGGCCGTCTATTGTGGCCAAAGACCTGCGCCATCAAGTCTCAGATTGCTGCCGTCGCAAACAGTACGGGCCGAGGTAATTTCGTGCCGTCACAAGCGCCAGTCCACTTGCCGCGGTTTCGCATTCTTATTGTTGCACTGCAGTAGTCCTGCGTCTAAGCAACCGGGGTTGATACAGGAGGGTTCCGTGACACTGCCGTTTTCGAAAACCATACGGAATGCTTCAGCGGTTGCGGCGGCTTTGGCTGCCCTTGCTGGCTGCGCGTCCACACCCGATCCGATTATCGGTGCAAGCGCAACGCAGCCCCAGAGCGAACTCGGCCAGAGCGGGTATTCGTACAAGCGCCCGACCAGCTATCCGCTGCGCCCGTCAGATCAGGTCGCGGTCACTGTTTTCCGCGAGCCGGATTTCTCGATTCAAAGCGTGCGCGTGGGCGTTGACGGCAATGTTTCACTGCCGATGCTCGGATCGATCCCGGCAGCCGGCATGACGACCAAGATGTTTGAGCAGGACGTCACCAGACGGCTTGCCGCAGCTGGCCTCAAGACGCCGCTGGTGAGTGTGAACATCACCGAATATGCTTCGCATCTCGTGACTGTCGAAGGGGAAGTCGGTTCGCCGGGGGTCTATTCGTTCCAGCCGGGCGCACGCCTGTCTTCGGCAATTGCGCTGGCGAAGGGGCCCAAGCGCACTGCGAACGTCCAACAGGTCGCAGTGTTCAGGGAAAGCCCCGAAGGCATAATGGTGGCCAAGTTCGATTATCAGCAGGTCAGCCGGGGCACGATGCTTGATCCGGTGCTGGAGCCGGGCGATCGCATTGTGATGGGCACAGATGGCCTTTCGGTGTTCTGGGAAGATCTGCTCAAGGCGCTTCCGGTTTTTGGGGTCTTTGCGGTCGCAGGCCTGGGCAATTAAGTCATGAATGAACGACCACTTGTTCAGCAGGCTCCCGAGCCTGCGCGCCAAGGCGCTTGGCTGGACGCCTACATGCCGGAAGGCCAGATTGGCCAGGTCGCTCCTAGTCCCAGCCTGATCAATTTCGAAGCTCTCCGGGGCATCATCTTCCGGCAGCGGTGGCTGATCGGTTCGGTGATGGGGCTTGCGGTGCTGGCGGGGATCGCGGTTACGCTGCTGTCGACCCCGATGTACGAAGCCGGTGCGAAGGTAGCGGTGAAGCCCTTTGGCCAGTATGTCATGGAAGGTCAGGACGTCGACCAAGGCTTCTCGGCCATGCAGATCTACGACTATCTCGCAACGCAGGTCGAAGTCATCCAGAGCCGGAGCATGGCCGATAAGGTTGTGGATCAACTCGATCTCGGCAACCGGTATGACCTCCTTGGCAAGGACATCGACGAAAGCCGCACGCCGGGGATGAGCGACGAGCAATGGCTCAAGTCCAAAAAGGACATTGCGGCGTCGATGCTTGTGGGATCGGTCGTTTCCAAGGTTCCGACCGAGAACTGGGTGCTTACGATCGCCTTCCGCTCGGAAAATCCGACCCTCGCGGCCGAGATCGCTAACGCCTACGCCGATATCTTCGTGGCGAGCGGTTCGAGCAATTCGGCCGAGAGCAACAAATACGCGCTCGATTACCTGCGGCAGCAGATCGAGGATGTCCGGATGCGTCTGGGCGAAGCGGAGAAAGTGTCCAACACCTATGCGCGTTCCACGGGCATCATCGTGCAGTCCGGCGCCGAGGGGGAAGGCTCGTCGACACTGACGTCAACCAATCTGGCTAGCATCAATGCCAAGGTGGCCAGTGCCCGCGCTGCCCGGATTGAGGCTGAAGAACGCTGGCGCGCCATCCAGAGCCTGCCTGCAGCACAATTGCCCGAGGTGCAGAACAGTCCGGTCCTTCAGGGGCTGGTTTCCGATCGCACCGGCAAGATGGCGGCACTTGCCGACCTGCGTCAGCGCTACAATGACGATTTCCCGCAGATCCAGAACCTGCTGGCGCAGGTCAAGGTGCTCGACGCACAGATCGAACGCAGCAGCACCGACATCAAGGCAGCGGCGCGCAGCCAATTCCTGATCGCGCAGGGCCAGGAGCGCGCGCTTCAGGCGGAACTGGGATCGCTTACGGGTGATCGACTGGTGGAGCAGGATCAACAGGTTGAGATGAGCGCGCTAGATCGCGAAGCGCAGGCGCTGCGTGACCAGCTGAAGTCGCTTCTTGATCGCTACAATCAGGTCAACAGCGCCGCCAACGTGAATCCCGGCACCATCACCAAGCTTGATTCAGCAATCATTCCCACGTCACCCTATGCGCCCAGCCTGATTACGAACCTCGGCCTTGCGCTGGTGTTCGGCGTGGCCATTACAGTGGCACTTGCAGTGCTCCGTGAAACGCTGGATGACCGGATCCGTTCACTTGACGATATCGAGAACAAGCTCGGGTTGCCGCTGCTGGGACATACTCCGCACGTCGAAAGCGACGATATCGACGCGACGATGACCAACCGTTTCAGCGCGTTGATGGAGGCCTATTCGTCGATCCGCGCAGCAATCGACTTCACGCTGCCGCGCAATCGGAACGTGATCCAGCTGACCAGCAGTCAGGCGAGCGAAGGCAAGAGCACCACTGCGGTTATCCTCGCCGAGCTTTTTGCCAGCTTGGGGCGCAAGACCTTGCTGATCGATGCCGACCTTCGCCGTCCTTCGGTGGCAGATTTGCTGGATGTCGACAAACCGAAGGTCGGTTTCGTCGAAGTGCTGCTGGGCCATGTCGAGCTTGAGGCCGCGATCGTCAAAGGCGTTCACGAGAACCTCGAAATCCTCCCGGTGGGAGCAATCCCTCCGAACCCGACAGAAATCCTCGCATCGCGGGAGATGCGCGATTTTATCGAACGCTACCGCAACGAATATTCGCTGATCATCTTCGATTCTTGCCCGGTTCTCGGGCTCGCGGATGCTCCGATCCTTGCGAACCTTGTTGACGGCACGGTCTTCGTTCTTGAAGCAAACAGGCTTCCCTTTGGTCAGGCCCGTTCAGCGGTGCGCCGTCTTGGCGCCGCTGGTGGCAACGTAATCGGCGTAATCCTGACGAAGTTCCAGGCGAAGAAAGCCGGCCAGTCCTATTCTTACCAATATGATTATTACCACTACGGCAACGACAAGAAGGTCAAGTAATCTCGCACGCCCCACCGGACGCGCATTATCGATCTCGTTTCCGTAGGGCCCCGGGTCGCAGCCCCGCCCTATTTACCTCAGGCTCGTCATCCACGCGTGACCGCGGAACGGACACAAGATTTTGACCAGTCATTGCGCCTTCACGACCATCATACCCGCCCATAACGAAGAGGCGGTTATTGGTCGCTGCCTTGAAACCATCCTGCGCGACGCGCCATCTGGCCATCAGATGGAAATCATCGTTGCCGCCAATGGATGCCGCGATCGCACGGTGGAGATCGCACGGGCGGTCGCCCCCGGAATCCGGGTGCTCGACCTGCCCAACGGTTCGAAGACCGGGGCCATCAATGCTGCCAACGATATCGCCAGCCACTTTCCGCGCATCTACCTCGATGCCGATGTCGATTGCAGCTTTGTCACCCTCGCCGCACTTGCCAACGTGCTGTGCGAACCCGGCGTGATGACGGCCGCACCGGCTATCCGCATGGACTATACGAGCCTCAACTGGCTCGCGCGGGCCTATTACCGTGCATGGATGCGTCAGCCCTATGCCAAGGCAGGGAAGGGCGGTGCGGGCTGCTATGGCCTGTCGCGCGCGGCGCTCGAAGCGATCGGCAGCTTTCCCGCGATAATCGCTGACGACTTGTGGATTCACACGCGCTTCCCCGACCATCAGAAGCGCTACATCGCGCATGATGCCGAAGGGCGAGAAGTGTTCACTGTCGTGCGCCCTCCCCGCACGGCGACCGAGCAGATCCGCGTGGAAGCAAGGCGCCAGATCGGAACTCTTGAAGTCCTGCAATCCCATCCCAGCCCCCATCTGGCCAATCATCGCACCGAAGGCGGATTGGGTGCCGCCATGCGCAGCGGCGTCTCTCTGCCCGATCTGGCCATCTTCTTCGGCGTGAAGTTGCTGGCGCGTCTTGATGCCCGTTGGCGGCGCGTGCGCGGCAAGGCCAGCATCTGGACCCGCGACCTCAGTTCGCGTCAGGCATGATGACCATCATGAACGATGCCACAATGCCTCCGACCGATAAGTCCGCGCCTGATGTGAGCATCATGATCGTGGCGTACAATTCGGCCGCCCTGATCGAAAGCTGCATCGGCGCTATCGGCCCCGCCTGCCAGCGCTATCGTCATGAAACGCTGCTGATCGACAATGGCGATGGGTCAACCGAAGCGCTGGTTGCCGCGCAGTTCCCGTGGGTGCGGATTGTGCCCAGCCAGGGCAATATCGGCTTTGCCGGTGGCAACAACCTGCTCGCCAAGCAGGCCCGCGGGCCTCTGTTGCTGTTGCTCAATCCCGATATGGTCCTGCATCCGGACGCGATTGACCGGCTGATCGACGGCTCTCTCGCGCACCCTGAAGCGGCCGCATGGGGCGGTCTTACGCTGGACGAGAACGGCCAGCCCGATACAGGCAACGCCATCGCGATCCCTTCGGTGCTGGAATTCACCAGCACCGCTCTGGGCCGCTCGCTGGTGGCGACCCGTCCGATCCTCGGGATTGACGAGGATGCCAAGGTCGATGTCCTGTCGGGCGGCTTCGTCATGTTCACGCGCGAAGCCTGGGAGGCCGCCAAAGGGCTCGACGAACGCTTTTTCCTCTATTGCGAGGAAGTCGACCTGTTTTGCCGGCTCAAGCAGATGGGACACAGCTTCTGGCGGATTGCCGGTGCAAGAGGATACCATGCTGCGGGTCACGGCGAAGGGTTCTCTCCGATGCGGCTGCTCTATCAGTCGGCGGGCAAGATGGAGTTCGTGCGGCGGCACTGGTCGCGCCCGCGAGCAGCCCTTGCCGGAGGGCTGATCTGGCTCGCTGCGTTCGAACGGCATGTCATGGGCCGCCTGCTGGGCAGCCGGAAGCCGAGGCTGAAACAAATGAGCGAGGGCTATCGTCACGTTGCCTTGCGACCTCGGCTCTGGCTTGCGGGGTATCACCCGGAAACAGGCCTGTTGGCCAAACTGGCGAGCACCGAAGGCTTTACCTCCCCGCTTCGCCCCACGCCCCGTGCTGAACACGCTGCCGGAACGCCCGGCAAGGAGCACCCGGAATGACCCTCCACGCCGTCTCCCCCGCCCCGCAGACAAGCGCCGCATCGCCGCCGCGCCGCAACGGCAAGGCGCTTGTCATCAAGGCCAAGGGCGGCCTTGGCAATCGCATGTTGTCGGCCATTACCGGACTGGTGCTGGCGCGGCTCAATGATCGGGAACCCTTCATCGACTGGCGCGACGGCATGTATGTCGATCGCGGGGTCAATCTCTATCCATTGCTGTTTGATGCCAGCTGGATGGGTGATCTTAGCCAGTTCGATGACGCAGCCGAAACCGTGCCGGACCTGTGGGCCGGGCGCATGGTGGATCACCCGACCGACATCATCCACCGCCACTTCCCCAAGCAGCACCAGGACCCGTTCCTGTATCGCAAGCTCGGGATTGCCATGAACAAGGCCGACCCGCCCCAGACCGTCGGGGTGTTCTGGTCATATCTGCCGAAGCTCAAGCGACTGGCCCGCCGCATGGCCCGCCACCCCGCGTTTGCGGGCAAGGCGGTGGACGATGTCACCAGCGATTACCTCGCCACCCATTTCAAGCCCGTGCCGGAAGTGGCGGCCAAAGTGGACAGCATCTTTGCCGATCTGGCCGCGCCGGTGATCGGCGTGCATATCCGCTTTACCGACCGCAAGGCGCCGCTTCCCCGGATCCTCAAGACGATCGAGCGGCTGCAAGGCGAACATCCCGAAGCTCGCATATTCCTTGCGACCGATAGTGCGGAAGCGGAGGAGGCGGTGCTTTCACGCTTTTCCGGGGTGCTGCGGATCGACAAGGCGCTCGCCCGCGACGGGCAGGCGCTGCATGTCGCATCCGGCGAGTTTTCCGATCCGGTCGAGGAAGCGCGCAATGCGCTGGTCGACATGATGGCGCTGGCCCGGTGCAACTGGCTGGTGCACAGCAGCCACTCGACCTTCTCGGTCACCGCCGCCCTGATCGGCCGCATCCCGCGCAGCCGGCAAGCCGACGTCGACCGCTTCAACCCGAAGGTTCGGATCAAACAGGCGTTTCAGGCGCGGGCTTGAGCCAGTTTCGCTTGGTGGATGTCCATCGCCGCAATCAGACGGCGGCAATGGCTTTGGCGAATCGAGAGCACGAACCGGAAGGGCTCAACCCGCCTCCGCCTTCGCAATCACATAACGCGTCCTGAAGCGCAGGGCCGGCTTCTCGATGAAATTGTAGCTGAGCCAGCCGATCGGATACATGCCGAGAAACACCAGCAACCCAATGAAGCTCGCAAGGTAGAAGTTATCGAGCGACATGATGTTTTCGTGAATGAACTTCGATGCACGAAACACGATGAACGGGTGGAGCAGGTAGATCGAATAGGAAAACGTGCCGTAGGATGCGATGAACCGGGCAATCGGTCCCGATCCGGCCTAGCGGTCCTTGCGCGGTTCGAGACGGCGCTCGACCGGTTGGGCTAACTGGCGGCTGGATCCGACAGGAGTTCGGTAGCGGGGGGTGTGCAACGTCGCACCACTGACGCTCACTGCCAAGCCGATCAGCATAAAGAACCAGATGTGCGCGGAAAGCCAAAGCGCAACCGAGATAATCCCCAGACCGAAAACGCCCAAGCTGATCGCAAGGCCCTTGTAAGCTCTGCGATCAAAATAGCTTGGTGCCGCTGTGGCCGCACGCATAAGCATTACGACCGTCAAGATAGTGGCAATGGCCATCAGAACCGACGGGATGATGCCGAACCGCACGGCCATTAACAGCCAGAAGTGATCCATCGAGGACGAATGCATCCAGTCGGGCCGCTCCCAGTCAGCGTAGCCGAGGCCGAACCAAGGATTCTTGCGAACATTCTCAGTACCATACTGCCAGATCAATACGCGGTTATAGGAACTCAACGTGTTGAACGATGCATAGCGCATCAAAAGGCCATAGGTACCCGAACCCGTCGCCGTTTCCGCGACGAACACCACGACCCCCGTCACTACGAAAAACAGCTGCCAAGTCAGGTTGGTTATTCGTTCGCTGAGCCAGTTATAGGCGAGCAGTGCGCCGCCGACGACAAGGCCCAATAGCGCAGCGGAGCTGAGGGTGAAAAAGCTACAAACGGCTGCAACAATGCCAGCAAGCTTTGGCCAGCCCCTTACGCCTCCCAGAACATACATCGGCAGAAAACTCGCCAGAAAAACCCCGGCAAGGATGGGATGCGGGAACGGTCCCGGAGCCCGAAACAGGCCCAACCGGACGTCTATCCGGTATCCCGCTGACCTGCCCGTCACGAGGCCTGCAAAGTCCTGAATCAATCGTCGATGGGTGAGGGACTCGGCGATCAGCAATAAGCCAACGATCGCCAGCCCCGGCGCCATCAGGATCAGGAACGCGCGCAGGTCCTTCAGCGAGCGGATTGTGAAGCGTCCGAAGAAATAGGCGAAGGCGATATCGGTCGTCTGGGCAAAGGCTGCAGTGAACGCCTCAACCGCTTCCGTCGTCACGAATAAGGCAAAGCACACCCAAGCCGTGGCCAAAACGATGATGACGTCAATCCAGCTAAACCTGATCGCGCCACGCAGCCCACTGGCAATCATGTACACGGCCGCCGGGATCAGCAGAAACCGGTAAGGCGGCAGCACCGTGCTGCCGATCACGATGTTGAGCTGCGGCGGCAGCAGCATCATGTATCCCAGAACGACCGCAAGATAGATCGGAACCTTATCCGACATCGCTGGCCGATGGACGGCCGCGGGCATCGGTCTCGGGGTCGGGCGAAGGAGCGTTGCCATGCGGCGGGGCTATACCAATTCAGCGCGGCGTCCAAGCCGAAACGCGCCGGAAAAGAGCCCGTGGCCCAGCCGTCTCGCTCGCCCCGGCCAAACATTTCGCTGACCGGCAGGGGCGATGATGTCCGGGAAGAAAGCGCTTTCCTACAATTATCCTTTTTGGTTCATTTGATCGACTTCAAATAACGAAAGAGGTTAATCATGATTCTCGATCCGTTCAGCTCCGCCAGCGACAGCCTGATCGCCCCTGCACGCGAAGCCTTCGCCATCGCTCCCAGCGACAATGCCGAGTTCCCTCGTGCGACCAAGGCGCTCTATGTCGGGACCGGCGGAGACATTGCCCTGCGGGCCGTGGGATCGGACGCGGACGTGGTGCTGCGCAACGTGGTGGCCGGCAGCGTGCTCGCCATCCGCCTGCGCGCGGTCAGGGCCAGCGGAACCACCGCCGCCAATCTGGTGGGCCTGGCCTGATGAGCTGGAACGGCATCGGCCTGATCGCAGGCAGCTGGACACCCCGACCGGGCAACGTCACCGCCCCCCCTGCCCCTCCATCCGAAATCGTCGAACCCGCCGCGGCGTGGACTGGCCTTGCGGGCAGCGGTTTTGCCGTAACGCCGGTCGATCCGGTGCGCACCACGGCCAAGCCCGCCGTGCGCCTGCTGGTGCCGCCGTTCCAGTATTTCACCGACACGCTCGATGTCGGTGTGATCGCCATGGCCAATGACGGCGGCACGCTGGTCAACAATTTTGGCATCGCCAGCGTGAAGTTCATGTTCGAGGGCGGTGAGGCAACGGTGGTGGAACCGCGCTTCCACACCATCCAGACGCAGCGCGGCCCGCGCACCTATTTCGGGTGGTGGACGCAGCTCAAGAAGCCCGAAGGCAAGGTGGGTAATGCCGACCTCTATATCGAGGCGACCGCGCGCGATGCGTCAATGCAGAAGCGGGTAATCGGCCCCTACCCGTTCTCGCCCGCAGCGCAGACGTTCACCCATTCCGTCACAGTCGCTCCGTCGCAGCCTGATGTGGCCGGCGTCAGCTATCAGACGCTGAATGCTGCGGCGACCTATGTGAACCAGATCGCCTCGCCGAACCCGCTCATCACCATCGCCGAGCCGGGGCTTTACGAGATGACCATCGGCAGCGGGACGACGGGCATTTCGCTGCGCACGGGGTTGCCGGGCCGGCTCAACATCACCGCCAGCGTTCCGGGTGTGGTGATCGGGCGCGCGGCTTACGTCAACGATGGCACCGCGAACATCAACGATGCGCGCTATCGGCTGCGGTTCTTCGGCAGCAACCTGTCACTGGACTACCGCTATGTCCTCAACATCAACGGAAGCAGCGAGGACAGCGGACAAGGTGCTTGGCTGGATGGGGTCAACATGATGTCTACCGCGCCGCTCGGGGCGTCGGATGTGTGGCGCGGCACCATCAAGCCCAATGGCCTTGGCTCGGTGCGCGGCGCGGGGTGGTTCACTGAATGCGTCATCACCGACCTCACCAATTTCGGCAACAGCGCCAACCTGATCCGGGGCTGCGATCTCGACCGGGTGGCGGGCGACATCTTCTCCAACTCCAAGTGCTGCATCAACAACCGCGTGCGCGTCCACAGTGGCAGGCCGCAGTCGGACCAGATCGACGCCTTCACAATCCGCTACACCGGCGCGGCGGCCACCGCGACCCTTTCACGCACCGGCGGTCAGGGTGCGAGCGCTGGCGGGGTGTGGATCGTCAACATCGGCGGCGGCGCCTACACCTTCGACACCGGACAGGTGGAGGGCAACGAAGCCTACCACCCCGGAAGCCCCACCTATCCGCCGACCTACAACGGCGCGAGCGGCATCGGCGGTTACTGGTTCTCCGATCTGGTGACGTGGCTCAACACACTGCCCGGCATCACCGCAACGCTGCTGCTGGACGAGAACGATCCGCTGGAACGGCGCACTGCGGCCAGCGGAAGCCTACCGGGTCTGGCTTCTGGCGGGTTTGCCGATCGCGACATCAAGAGCGCGACACTCACTGTCATTTCGCATTTCAACAAGCACAGTGACTTCTACCAGCACACGGCCGGCGTACTGGAGAACGTCATCATCGCCTTTAACCAGGCCGACGCGGTCGAAGCGCAGGGGTTGTTCTTCTCGCCCAGCGGCAACGCTGGTGCAGGCGCGGGCAAGGAGCTCGATTTCTTCGCTGTCGGCAATGCCATCGGGATCGGCACCGAGGTCACCGAGACCTTCAATCCGGCGGGCGGCTATTCCCAGTTCGGGCGCGGAGCGCCGTTCGGCATGGTCGCCAGCCATGTCGTGATCGCCCACAACACCTTGCCCAATCAGGGCCTGTGGATCCGGACCAACGGCATTCCCTTCGGGTCGACTGCCGATAGCTACTCCATGCTGAAGAACAATGTGGTTCGCACCCTGTTCTATGACGTGCAAGGACCACTGCCGAACCTCACCATCGATGGCCTGCGGATCCATTCTGGCAATCCCAAGCCGGCGGCGGCCACCAATGTGCTGGTGGGCGGCGACGAACGCAGCCTGTTCGCAGACTTTCCGGGCAAAGACTTCAGGCCGACGGGGCAATTGGCGGCCAGCGGGTTCCGCGCTGTCATTCCGCACGACATGAACCGAATCCCCTTCCCGGAATTCGCCGCGCTGGGGGCCTTCGCCCTCGCCGCGCCCGAATACGTTCCGCCGCCACCCTCCAATGATCCGTTGAATGATCTGCTCGGAGCGATGAACGCCGCCGGCGGGCAATCCTCGCTCCACCGCCTGCGCAATGCTACGGTAACGGGTGGCGTCTGGCGCAGCCTGGACATGAGCGCCAACAACAACGCCCTGACGCAGAGCGTCGCGACAAGCCAACCCGCAATCGGCCCAACCGGCGCGACTTTCGACAATGGTGACCGTGTGAACCGCACGATAACGGGCGGAACCTTCACGGTGATCATGGGCTTCTCAAAGGCCGATATCAGCACCGCCGCGACCATCCTGTGCGATCAGGGCAGCGCCAATGTGGTGCAGTATGCGCAGGGCATCGGATCGGCGCCCGGCAGCACTGCGCTGATCGATGGAGCGCCGATTGCAAGCCGCAACGCGCTTTATCTCGCGCTGCATCAGACAGGCGCAAAGGTGATCGAGATGCAGGGCTGCAACTTCACCGGCGACACACAGATCGGCCTCGGTCGCGGCGGCGGAAGCTCGTTGGTCGGCACCGTCGACTGGTTCATCGTGATCGACGAAGCCGGCTTCCCCGACACGCTGACTCAGGTGCGTTCATGGGCCAAGCAGGTGGCCGCTTCAGCCTAGCCTTCTCCCCGGCGCTACAGATCGAGCTGGCGCACCAGCTCGCGCGGATCGACCCGCGAATCTGTGGCGCCGGCAAGGCGTTTGGGGAAGGTCCGCCACAGGCGGAACTGCGAGCGCAGCAGCGGCAACGGCGTGCGGGTGAGCGGGACGGTCAGGGTCGCGATCGGCAGGCTCGCCCGCCACTTGCGCTGCATGAAGCGCCACGCATCCTCGTATCCGCCGCGATACGTGCGCACTGGGCGGCTGTTATGGATCGCGGGCAGATCGGCAACATAAGACTTGAGGCCCGCCGCGCGCGCCATCTGCACGATATCCGTGCCGTAGAGGTGGAAGCCGGGCAGGCCTTCATCGAACCTGAGCCCGCTTGAACGGCGCAGGATAATCACGAATTCGTCGATGCACACCGTGTCGCGCGGCGCGCCGAAGCGTCCGCCGACGCGGCGGCTGAGACCCGAGGACCAGACGTGCCCGACGTGCCCACCTGCCAGATCTACCCCGCAGGCACCGATCACCGCCCAATCGGGATCGGTTTGCTCGATCGTGGCAATCGCGCGGGCAAGGCCATCTTCCCAGCCCTCGGGCAGGAACACGTCCTGATGGGCAAAGACGATAATCGGGGCCGAGCTCTCGTCGATCCCGCGGTTATAGGCCTCGGATGCCGAGCGCGCGCCGCGATAGCAGCTGAGGCCCACCGCGCCGCTCGCCACCAGCGGCGAACGTTCGAGATTGTTGGCGAGGATTTCCTCGTCATTGACCGCTGCGACGATATGCAGCTGACCGGCAATCGCACCCGCGTCGCTCATGGCTTGTGCCCGACGACGCAGATCTGGCGCATGGTGAGGTGGCGGAAGCGGTTCAGCGTCACGAGGTTGAACACGCTGCCGAACGGGCCCGGCGGGGCCATGGCGCGCACTTCGTCGATCCGGATGCCGGCATCCTCGAACATCTGGCGATAGCTGCCTTGCGTGAACCAGCGCAGGTGGGTGCGGTCCATCACCCCGGTCTCGGTCAGTTCCCAGCGGTCGGCGATGATGCCCTTGAGGATCGCAAGCTGCGCAACATTGGGCGAGCTGGCGAGCACGATGGCCCCGGGCTTCAGCTTGGCCGCGACCCGCTTCACCACGGTCCACGGATCGATCAGGTGTTCGAGCACCTCGCTCATGAGGACCGCATCGAAATGGCCATCGGGCCAAGGGAAGGTCATGCGCTCGACATCGCCCTCGAACACCTCGGTCAGTCGGGTGCGGGCCATGGCTGCGGCTTGAGGGGCGAGCTCGACCCCGGTGTAGGAGCGGCACAGGCCCTCGGCGATGGCAGCCGCGCCGGTCTCGCCCGAACCGCAGCCGATTTCGAGCACGTTGGCGCTGCCATCCCGCGGCAACAGCGCGAGAAAATCGCGCCGCACACCGCCGAAATAGGTGCTCTGCTTGTCTTTGTAGCCGTCGGCGTTGACGTCAGGCACGTCCTGAACTGTCTGGTCCATCATCCACCCTTTCGCTTGGCGATCTTGAGAACTTGAGTTGCGCCGGCCAGCAGGCGGCGGCGCAGGTCATTCGAGGCGAACAGGGCCGCGCACACGCCGGCCCCGCTGCACAACAGTGCGGTCAGTAGCGGCAAAGCCCATCCCGCATAGGGATCGATCAGCGCCTGCACCGCCAGCACGAGTCCGGCGAGAATGGCAAACATGGCGCCGAAGAACACGGCAGGACGGGCCGCGGTTGCGGTCCGCCGCGTCACTTGGAACAGCGAGAGGAAGGTCGCGGCGACATCGCCTGCACACATGAACCCGGCGACCCACACCACACCGTGTCCCATCGACAGGGCGACGAAGGCGCCGCCTAGCCCGGTAATACGCAACAGGTTATTGGCGAGGATGTCGCTCGTCCCGCCGACGCTGAGCGAGATGCACACGCACCATGCGCGCAGCACCGTAGCGGCGGCCTGAATGGCGAGGAAGGCGACCAACAGCGGCGCGGTCTTGTAGCCGGCGCCGAACAGCAGCACCACGATGGGCGCGCCCATGACCGCGATCGGCACCAGCGTCGCTGACAGCATCAGCAACGAGGCCGCGCCGGTCGTGCGAACCCGTTCGGCATACATCGCGGCATTGTCGCGCGCTTCTGACAGCAGCGGCAGACACAGATTGCCGAACAGCCGGGCAAGGAAGATGCTTGCCCCTCCGGTAAGCGCGGCGACCGCGACATAGCCTGCAAGGTCGGCCATGCCCTTGAGCGCACCGATAACGATCCGGTCGCCCTGGGTGGCAAGGAAGATCACCCCGCCATTCAGCAGCAGCGGCCAGCCATAGGTCAGCACCGGGCGCAGCGCCTCGCGGGCCAGGCCCAGCCGGTAGGGCGTGCGCGCAAGGATGTGCGACAGCGCGACGGAGATCACCGAGGTCGCAAGGCAGCCCGCAATGATCGCTGTGTAGCTTCGCGTTACAAAGGCCAGCGCAATAGTCAGCAGGACGCCGGGGACCAGCCCGCCCAACTGCATCTTCACATAGGTCGCAAACCGCATCGAGCGTTGCTGCACCAGCGGATCGAGGTGGCGCAGACCCTCGATCGCGGGAATGGCAGCCGCGCAGGCGTAGAACCAGCCGAGCTCCGGATTGCCGAACCGCGCCGCGATCCAGCCCGACAGGGCAAGGATGACCAACGCCATGATCAGCCCGCGCGCCAGCAGCAGGCTCGCCACTGTCGGCATTGTCGTACCGAGTTCCTCCTCGCGCGCCTGGATGACGTATTTCTCGATCCCGAGATCGCTGATCAGCGCAAAGGTGCTGGTAACCAGCAGAAAGGTGATGCTGATCCCGAAAAATTCGGGGCCGAGCAGGCGCGCGATCAGGACCGTACGCAGGAACAGCAGGCCATGTTCGCCGACATAGCCCAGCCCCAGTGTCAGCCCCGCGCTGCTGAAACGACCCCGTTTCACCGCCCTATCCGGCCTGTCCGCCGCGTGGCACCGGCGCGCTCACGAGAGCGGCTTCCCGATGCCGGAGACCAGACGCCGCAGGGTGCCGAGGAAGCTGCGCAGGTTCTCCTTGGCGCCCAGCTTGCGGGCATTTTCCGCCAGCGACAGCCCGGCAAAGCGGGGACGCCGCCATCCGGTAAGCACCATTGCGGCAACCCGCGACAGCACCAGACCTTTCCGGCGCGCCTGAAACGGCTGCATGTGCGCGATCTGCGAAATCTGCGTGGGTTCGGTGACAAGACCCCCCGCCGCCACCGCGCGGCCCACCAGCGCCTCGCCCTTTGCGGTGCGGGTGATAAGCAGACTGCGCCCGTCCTGCTCGTCGAACAGCGGGTTGCCGTTCTCGTCGCAATGCCAGCCGTCGGCGCAGACGAGGTCGGCAAACTCGCCAATCCCGTCGGGGCAGATCTTGCAGCGGAACTGGAGATGGCGATTGAGGATCGTGCCCCAGCTGGTGTCGTAATCCATCGTGAACTTGCGCCCGTCGTCGAGCACGGCGGTCGCAAAGCCGGGCCAGCCGTCGCCGCGATAGCGGAAGGCGGTAACGGTGCTTTCGTCCTCCACCCCCATCGCCTTGAGCAGCGCCGAGGTGCCGCCATAGCTCGGCACGCCGGCGCACATGAAGGCGACCATGTAGGCGACCTTCTCGTCCACCCGCGGATCATGACGGGCGAGCTGGCGCAGTCCGGCGACATCGCAAGGCTTGCCGACGAACACGAAGCGGCCCGGCGCATCCAGCCGTGCGCCGATATCCTCCAGCGGCGAGGACGGCGCATAGCGCGATCCCGCAGCGCGGAACACGTCATCGGTGCCGGTGCTGATGGTCAGCGCGTTGCGGATCGGCGCGGTGCGATCGGCCGCGGTCTGGACCACGTAATCAGCCTCGCCCGAAACCAGCAAGTGAGTGAGGATCGCCGACAGCGCCCCGCCCGAGGAGGCATTGCGGCGCAGCGCCGGATCGCTGCTCCAGCCCAGCCGGGTTTCGATCAGCGGGCCCCACACCGGATGATAGGCCGCTTCCGTACTGGACGGTTCATGCGCGATCCGCGCACCGGGGCATACAGCATCGACCAGCGCCTTCTCGTCCTGCGTCGCGGGACGAAGGCTCACCGGACGGCGATAACCCTCGACCGTGTCGCGCATGGCGAAGGCTGGATTGTCGGGCGCGCCCAGCCCGGCGCACATCCCGCAGCCCGAACACAGCCCGTTCGCCGCAATGGTTTCGACATCAAGCATGCTTGCCCACCAGATCGGCAATCGTTGCATCGAGGAAGTTGCGGTAATTGCCCAGCCGCTGCTGAGCTTCGGCATTCGCCGTCACAGCCTCGTGCCGCACGGTTGGCAGATCGGCCATGGCGGCATCGAACTTTTCGAGGATCGCGGCATTGCTCTCGGCGGTCAGATCGGCGTTCCAGCGATAGCCGAGCGAGCCGAACAGCCCGTTGAACTTGCGGCTATAACCCAGCGGCAGCACCGCCGTGCCCGAAGAGATCGCAGCGATGGTCGCGTGCATCCGGCTGCCCAGCAGCAGATCGAGCCCGGCGATATAGCTCTTGGCCTGCGACGGCCCGGCAAAGCGCGGCGGCAGGATCGCGGCCGGATAACGCTCTTTCAGCATTTCCGAGACCGCGTAATCATCCTCGTAGGGCATGGTATGCGCCAGCACGTGCGGCACAAGATGCAGCTCGACCCGGGGATCGGCGGTGAGCCGTTCGAAGATGGTGTCGACCAGCGCCGGATAATCGGCGGCGAGCGCGATCTTGTCCCCCTGCGACAGATCGCGGCGATAGAGCAGCGCCGAGACATTGACCCCGACCTTGATCGGCCCCTTGGCAAGATCGCGCTCTTCCTTGTCCGCCGGCATGGTGAACGGCAGGGCGAAGGCGACGTCGGTGGTGAGGCTGGCCTTGTCGCCATAACCCATCGTCTGCAGCAGCGCGAGCGAGGTCTCGTCCCGCGCGAACACCGCACTGGCGAGCGAGAGCGCCTCGCTCGCCAGGAACTTAGCGCGCTTCGAGAAGAACGGCCCGATGGTCTGCGGGCTCAGCACCAGCTTCGTCCCCGCCAGCCGCGTGGCGAACTTCGATGACAGGATCAGGGTGAAGCGGGACCACGGGTAGATGTCGGAGAAGCTGTCGCCCGCGCCGATGTCGAACACGATATCGCAGCGGCGAAACTGGCTGTGCAGGCTGGAAAAGGGATTGGCCATCGCCTTGTAGCCGACGTTCGTGAAGGTGCTCTCGTAGGGGCATTCGGCAGTGTAGTCGTAGGTCCCGCGCGAGCCGATCAGGTGAAACACCGGGCGATAGCCGGCCTTGATCACCGCCTCGGCGATAAGGTTCGAATTGGCGATGGTGAGCGCACCCACGCCGAGGTTTTCGGACAGGAAGGTGTGCCACAGCAGCCCGACGTGAAGCGCCGGACGCGCCGCGAGCCCGGTAGGGGAAGCGTCCGACATGCTACACCGTTTCCCGGATATTGCCGGCTTCGACATTGTCGAGGAACCACTGGTATGTCTGGGCGATGCCGTCGCGCAAGCCGATCGTCGGCCGCCAGCCAAGGCTGGTCAGGCGGGTGGTGTCGAGCAGCTTGCGCGGAGTGCCGTCGGGCTTGTCGAGATCATGCACGATCTCGCCTGCAAAGCCGACCACCTCGTTCACAAGCCGGTTCAGTTCGAGAATCGCGATATCCTCGCCGCAGCCGACATTGACGTGATCATGGCCCGAATAGTGCATCAGCAGATGGACGCAGGCATCGGCCAGATCATCGACGTGAAGGAACTCGCGGCGCGGGGTGCCGGTGCCCCAGATCGTCATCGTCTCCGCGCCCGCCAGCTTGGCCTCGTGCGCCTTGCGGATCAGCGCCGGCAAGACGTGGCTGGAGGTGAGGCTGAAATTGTCGCCCGGACCATAAAGATTGGTCGGCATCGCCGAGATGAAATCGCGGCCATGCTGCTTGCGATAGGCCTGCGCCAGCTTGATCCCGGCGATCTTGGCGATCGCATACCATTCGTTGGTGGGCTCAAGGCTGCCGGTCAGCAGCGCATCTTCCGCCATGGGTTGGGGCGCGAACTTGGGGTAGATGCATGACGAACCGAGGAACAGCAGCTTTTCAGCGTCGTGCCGATGCGCGGCCTCGATCAGGTTCGCCTCGATCATCAGGTTGTCGTAGAGAAAATCGGCTGGCTGGGTGTCATTGGCGAGGATCCCGCCGACCTTGGCCGCAGCCACCACCACCACTTCGGGGCGATGCGCGGCGAACCATGCGCGGGTCGCGGCCTGATCCATCAGGTTGAGCTCGGCACGCGGCGCGACGAGGATCTCGCACCCCTCGCGCTCCAGCCGCCGCATTATCGCCGAGCCCGCCATGCCGCGATGCCCGGCGACGAAGACGCGCCTGCCCGCCAGAGGAAAAAGTGCCGTGCTTGTCATGGCTACAGGATCACGCTCGGCACAGGCGCG
>Ga0075157_10000800_pt1 | contig 22026 bp, 22 predicted proteins | sample JI81BgreenDNA_FD_70967 | JGI IMG/M metagenome (GOLD analysis project Ga0075157, IMG submission 70967) | Wastewater effluent complex algal communities from Wisconsin, to seasonally profile nutrient transformation and Carbon sequestration -... | ecosystem: Engineered > WWTP > Effluent > Algae...
TCGACCACGATGCGGGTGGCAGGGCTGTGGTCCCACAGCGCGATCGAGTCGAGGGTGCGGGCCTTGTCGACCACAGTGCGCAGCAGTTCCGCGCCGGTGCCGTCGCCGCCGGCGTGCACGATGCGGCGGCGTCCGTGCGCGCCTTCGAGGCCCAGCTTGAAGGTGCCGTCGGGATTGCGGTCCCAGCGGGTGCCCTGCTCGGACAACCAGTCGATGGCCGCAGGGCCGGCGGCGGTGATCGCCTGCACGACCTGCTCGTCGCAGAGCCCGGCGCCGGCGGCCAGCGTGTCGGCGGTGTGGTCGTCCGCCGAGTCGTCGGGGCCGACCGCGGCAGCCACACCACCCTGCGCCCAGCCTGTGGACGTTCCGGTGCTCAGCGCCCCCGCCGACAACACGATGCAGCGGGCCGGCGCGAGTTCGATGGCGCAGGTGAGTCCTGCGAGGCCGCCTCCGACGATCACCGGACCGTCAGCGAAAACCTCGGTGCGGGCGACGGTCATTTCGGCGGAGCCCCCACTTCGAGCATGCGCTCGACCGCCGCGCGGGCGCGATCGGCCACGTCGGGATCGATGGTGACCTCGTTGGTCATCGTCTCGAGGGCGTGGCGAATCTTGGCGAGCGTGTTTCGCTTCATGTGCGGGCACAGGTTGCATGGCCGGACGAACTCGACGTCGGGGTATTCCTGGGCGACGTTGTCGCTCATCGAGCACTCGGTGACCAGGGCCACCCGCTTGGGCCGCTTCTCGGCGACGAACTTGATCATCTGCGCGGTCGAACCCGAGAAGTCGGCCTCGTCGACCACCTCCGGCGGGCATTCGGGGTGTGCCAGCACGGTGACGCCGTCGGGGTAGTCGGCCCGCACCTGGCGGATGTCGTGCGGGGTGAACCGCTCGTGCACCTCGCAGGCCCCCGGATGCGTGATCACTTTCACGCCGGTCTGCCGGGCGATGTTCGCGGCCAGGAACTGGTCGGGGATCATGATCACCTCGGGCACACCGAGGCTCTCGATCACGTGCACCGCGTTGCCCGAGGTGCAGCAGATGTCACTCTCGGCCTTCACGGCGGCCGAGGTGTTCACATAGGTGACGACCGGAACGCCGGGGTGCAGGCGTCGGAGCTCACGGACGTCCTCTGCGGTGATCGACTCGGCCAGCGAGCAGCCCGAGCGCAGGTCGGGGATCAGCACGGTCTTCGACGGGTTCAGCAGCTTGGCCGTCTCGGCCATGAAATGAACACCGGCCAGCACGATCACGTCGGCTTCGACCGTGGTTGCCTCGCGGGCGAGCGCCAGCGAGTCGCCGACGATGTCGGACACGCCGTGGAAGATCTCGGGCCGCATGTAGTTGTGGGCCAGGATCACCGCGTTGCGCTCTTTCTTCAGGCGCATGATCGCGTTGACATCGTCGGCCATGGTTGCCCACTCGACGGCAGGAACGACGTGGTCGACCCGCTGGAACAGCTCATCGGCGGTGATCAGGGTGGTGCTCATCTTGAGGCTCCTCCTCGTACGAAAACACTCTTATGCTACATGTGAGCATAAGGGGGTGCAAATGCCATGTCACCCGTTGGTCGCGCGGGCGTCTGCGCGCTACTCGGCCCGGCCGTCCGGATCGTTTGCCCCGCGAGGGGTGGGCCACGGACGAGGGCCCACGGGTGCCGATGGGTCGTGCACACGCGTCTCGACCGATGTACCGCCCGTTCAACCAGTGAGACCCAGGATTTCCTACGCCACCGTAACTTACGCTACCGTAGGCACATGATCCCAGCGAACGCGGAGTACCCGGTCTCGACCCAGGCGTCCACGCCCGTCGTCATCCAGGGCGGCATGGGCGTCGCCGTATCGTCGTGGCAACTCGCCCGCGAGGTGTCGCGAAGCGGCCAACTCGGTGTCGTCTCGGGCACCGCTCTCGACGGAGTCCTGGCGCGCACCCTGCAGGACGGTGACCCGGGCGGCCACCGTCGCCGGGCGCTGGCGCATTTTCCCTCGCCAGACATGGCGCAGCGCATCCTCGATGCCTACTACCGACCCGAGGGCCGAGGTCGCGGCAAGCCCTACCGCCCGCACCCGACCCTGACCATCTCGCCCAGTCGCGCCGCGATCGAGCTGAGCCTGGCCGCCAACTTCGCTGAGGTGTGGCTGGCCAAGGAGGGCCACGACGGCGTCGTCGGCATCAACATGCTGGAGAAGATCCAGACGGCCAACGCCTCGGCGATCCTGGGCGCCATGCTCGGCGGCGTCGACTACGTGATCATGGGCGCCGGCGTGCCCCGCGAGATTCCGCGGCTGCTCACCGACTTCGCCGCCGGGCGCGCCGGACGGCTGACCATCGACGTGGCCGGTGCGACCACGGTGCACCGCGCAGAACTCGACCCAGTCAAGTACCTGGGCGCCGACCTGCCGCTGCTGCGCCGTCCGAAGTTCCTGGCGATCGTGTCCGTGCACGTGCTGGCCACCTACTTGAACCGTGATGAGGCGACCCGTCCGGACGGCTTCGTGGTCGAAGGCCCCAGGGCCGGCGGGCACAGCGCGCCCCCGCGCGGACGGATGACCCTGGACGAGTCCGGCGAGCCGATCTACGGCCCGAAGGACGAGGCCGACCTGGCCAAGATCGGCGAGCTCGGGCTGCCGTACTGGTTGGCCGGCGCGTACGCGTCGCCGGAGAAGGTCGCCGAGGCCCGCGCCGCAGGCGCAGCCGGAGTGCAGATCGGCACGCTGTTCGCGATGGCGTCCGAATCGGGTCTGTTGCCCTCGCTGCGCAACCGGTTGATCTCCGAGCTCCAGGGCGAGACCCTCGTCGTCCGCAACGACCCGCGGGCCTCGCCGACCGGCTTTCCGTTCAAGGTCGCGGAACTCGACGGCACTCTGTCCGAGAACGATCGCTACGAGGCGCGCGAGCGCATCTGCGACCTCGGCTACCTACGCACCCCGACCGAGCGTCCGGACGGCTCGATCAGCTACCGCTGTGCCTCCGAGCCCGTGCACATGTTCGTGAAGAAGGGCGGCGAAGAGACCGAGACCGTCGGCCGGAAGTGCCTGTGCAATGCACTGATGGCCAACGTCGGACTCGGGCAGGTTCGTCGCAATGGTTATGTCGAGCAGCCCGCGGTGACCCTCGGCCAGGATCTGGCCGGAGCCCGCGCGCTGATGGCGCTGCACCCCGGTGGCTGGACGGCCCGCGAGGCCATCGACTGGTTGATGACCGGTGACGTGCAGCGTGAGCTGGTGGGCGCCGGATCGGCGTCCCAGGCCTGACAGCAGCCACTGGACGTGCCCAGCCCCGATCGGGCTGGGCACGTCTGCGTTTCGGCACGGCTGGACGCCTGCTCCATGATTGGGTGTTCCTTCGTCATCGGGCGAGGGCGCTGATCGAGGGGGATCCCGTTGACCGACCATGCCGATCGGGCCGCAGCTCCGGCGCTGCTGAGCACCGGACCGACGGGCCTGCCCCAGTTGGCCGATCAGTTGGCCGGCAGCGTGGCAGCGATCGGGTCGTGGATGCAGCAGTACGGCGACTTCACCCCGCACCCGTCGCTCGACATCGAGCTCGACCGGCTGCAGCGGGCCACCGACACCCTGCACGAGCGGCTGCGCGACAACTACCCGTTCTTCCACCCCCGCTACGCGGCCCAGATGCTCAAGCCGCCGCACCCCGCAGCCATGATCGGCTACCTGAGTGCCATGCTGATCAACCCCAACAACCACGCCCTGGACGGCGGGCCGGCCACGGCCGCCCTCGAGAAGGAGGTGGTTGCCCAGCTCGCGGCCATGTTCGGGTTCGACCAGCACCTCGGACACCTGACCAGCAGCGGCACCATCGCCAACCTGGAGGCGCTCTTCATCGCCCGGCAGAGCCATCCCGGCAAGGCGATCGCGCACAGCGTCGACGCCCATTACACCCATGGCCGGATGAGTCACCTGCTGGGCATCGAAGCGATCGGGGTGCCGACCACAGCCGCCGGCACGATGGATCTCGACGCGTTGGCCGACCTGCTGCAGAGCGGACGGGTCGGTACCGTCGTCGCGACCACGGGCACCACCGGGCTGGGCGCGGTCGACCCGGTGCACGAGATCGTCGCGCTGACCCGGCAGTACGGCGTGCGCGTGCATGTGGACGCTGCCTACGGCGGGTTCTTCAGCCTGATCGCCGACGACTCCGCGGACGGGGTCGCAGCGGCACCCTTCGCGGCGATCGCCGAGGCCGACTCGGTGGTGATCGACCCGCACAAGCACGGTCTGCAGCCGTACGGCTGCGGTGCGGTGATCTTTCGCGATCCGGCAGTGGCCAGGCACTACCTGCACGATTCGCCCTACACCTACTTCACCTCGGACGAGCTGCACCTGGGCGAGATCTCCCTGGAGTGCTCGCGGGCGGGGGCTGCGGCGGCCGCGTTGTGGCTCACCCTGCAGGTGCTACCGCTCACCCCGGACGGTCTGGGCGCCGTGCTGCGTCCGGGCCGGCGGGCCGCCCTCGCCTGGGCCGGGTTGATCGACGCGTCCGAGGAGCTCAGCAGCTTCCAGCCGCCCCAACTCGACATCGTCACCTATTTCGCGAACCGTCCCGCACTGTCGCAGATCGATCAGGCCAGCGCGCACGTGCTGCGGCGAGGCATGGAGCTGCCGCCCGACCAGGCGATCTTCGTGGCCACCTACACCGTCGACGGGCCGTCTCTGGAGCGCCGCGGCCATCGCGTGCAGGCGGACGTTCCGGCCGGACGCATCCTGCGCAGCGTGCTGATGAAGCCCGAGGCGGTCGACCATGTCGCCGACCTGCACCGCCGGGTCGTCTCCCTACTGGACGCCGACTGACGCCGTCGGTCAGCGGCCACACCGATCGATGTGCGACCACGGCCAGTCGGCGTGCAGCCAGGCCGCCACCGCATCGGCCAGCGGAACGTCAAGCTGGGCCCGGTCGGCGCGCACCCACGACTGCACGGTGACGTCGAACGCCACCGCTCCGGTCGGGTACAGGTAGACACACCCGATCACGTCCCCGGACGGTTCGAGAACAGTGAAGGTGAACCCTCGGCGCGCCGCGAAGTCGGCGGCATGGCGACGCAGATCGCTCAGATTCGACTCCAACGACATGCCCTCGACCGGCGGCCACCGGCCGTCCGGATAACCGGGCGTCGACCTGATGTGCTCGATGCTCGACGTCCACGCCGCATGATCGGCGAGATTGTGCTGAGGTCCGAGCGGTTCGAGCCGGAACTGAGAGGTGACCAGCGTGGTGGGTGGCTCGAAATCGGCCGGCACGAACAGTTCGGAGCTCATGACCACACGGTAACCGCGTCAGCGCGCCCGCGGCGTGGGCAGCTTCGTGCCGGCCGCCTGGCGCTCCTGCAGCACCTCGCGGCGAAACCGGTAGAGCCGCGCCGGTCGCCCGCCGGTTCCGGCGCGATCACCGGTCTCTTCGACCAGATGCTGCTGCTCGACCAATCGGCGAAAGTTCTGGGTGTGCACCGGCTGGCCGGCGAGCGCCTGCACGCACGCCTGCAACTGGCCCAGGGTGAACTGGGGCGGCATCAGCTCGAAGACCACCGGCCGGTACTGGATCTTCGCCCGCAGCCGCGCGATTCCGGTGGCCAGCACCCGTCGGTGGTCGCCGTCCATCCGCTCGCCGGCTATCGCCGCCGGCTGGTCGGCGTCCAGGGGCGATTCGGGCACCAGACCCGCCTCGTAGAGCACCTCGTAGCGCTGCAGCGCGAGATCGGGCTGCCACGGACGTCCGTCGAGACCGAAGTTGATCGCGCATCGTTGCCGCCGAGCCCGGACGGTGACCTCACCGGCCCAGGCTCGCAGCGGCGGGGCGAGCGTCTGGGTGACGACATCGTCGCCGGCGCGGTGGTCCTCCCACGGGAACACCGAGTACCAGGTGCGCCACCGCGCTGAACGGACGGCGGGGGCCCGCACCAGGCCGAGGTACGACACCGAGATCGTGCGGGTGCCGCTACCGTCCCGATGCCGGTCGGCGAAGGTGTAGAGCTGCTCCAGGTAGCCGACGCTGAGCCCGGTCTGCTCCTCGACCCAGGCCCGGACCGCGGTCTGCAGCGACCGGTGATCCGGAAGCACCGGACCCGAGGGTAGGCGCGGAGCCTCGGGCAGGGTGAGCACGCAGGGCTCCCCGTCGACCAGGGCGACGATCACGGCGAGCACCTCGGCCGCGATCGGCTCAGTGGACATCGGCGCACTCCTCGTCGTGTCGGTTGAAGCAGGATAGCTGTCGGAGCGCATCCCCCGGGGCTCAGCCGGACGCCGTCAACTCCGCCAGGGCGTGCCGCGCTATCGGCGCCAGTGCCGGGTCGTCGGACGCCGCGAAAGCCGAAGCCAGCGCCAACGTCCACGCCTTCGCACGGGTGAAGACGGCCGGGTCGTACGAGCCGTTGATGCCGCAGCGGTGGAGGAACCGTTGCCGGTCGTCGGCCGCGAACGCCAACCAGCCGGACGCCAGGTCGCTGGCCGGATCGCCCGCCGTCAGGTCCCCCCAGTCGAGCACGGCCGAGAGCCGTCCGGCCCCATCGACCAGCAGGTTCAGCGGATGCGGGTCGCCGTGCAACCAGACCGGACGCCCCGGGTAGGGCGGGGCCGAGCTCCACTCGAGCCACCGCTCGACCAGGCCTGCACCCCACTCGGGATGCTCGACCAGCCGGGCGTGCACGACCTGTTGGCGCTGTGCCAGTGGAACGCCACGGAACGGGTTGGACGGGGCGTCGTCGGGTGCCGGTCGATGCAGGACGGTCATCACCTCGGCGAGGCCCTCGACGGCTGGGCCGCGTTGTCGCAGCGGAATCTTCGCCAGCACGGTGCCGTTGAGCCTGGGCACGATCGACCACGGGTACGCGAACGAGGGTGCGGGGCGCCCGACGAACACCGGTACCGGCACCCGAACCCGCAGGTTGCGAGCCACAGTCGACAGCCATCGTTGCTCGTGGGTCAGCAGTTCGACCGAGGCCAGTCGACGCGGCACTCGCACCAGCAGTCGGTCGCCGAGCGCGAACGTCTCGTTGTCCCAGCCGTGGGCGAACGGCGACAGCGGCAGGTCGGCCAGATCGGGTCGCTGGTCGTCGAGCAGCTCACGCACGAGCTCGATCGTCACGCCGAGATCACCGGAGGGTTGGCCCACGCCTCATTAACCAACGTTGCGTCGCAGCGGGCAAGAGCACGACCGCTGCCCGGTCTGGGTCAGGCAATCCTGTGAGTTGCCCAAGGGGTCGCCGGCACCCCTTGGATCTGTCGGCGCACCCGTCTAGAGTCACATTCAAGGAGCTCGGGAAGTGACTTCACCAAGAGCCGGCAGCGGATTGAAAGCCGGTCGTGTCCATCGTAGGGCGCATCCGGTGTCCTTCCCGGGCTCGCCAATCTTTGTACCCGTGACAAGGCAAAATGCTGCGCCGATGGGTGGGGTCGGCGGGCTGTTCGAAGGCTGAGCGCCGAGCGTTCCGACCCGAGTCAACGCCCCTGAATCTCACAAGCCGATACCCGTCAAGTTGGGTTTACTCGCGGGCAGTCACGCCAGACCCAGGTACTCCTCGAGCGTCCGGCTGCTGTTCGGGCCGAAGCTCTTCGCGTCGGCGACACCGAGGTAGCGGTAGTGCCATGGCTCGAACGCGTACCCGGTGATCTTCTCCTTGCCGTTGGGGTAGCGAAGAATGAAGCCGTAGCGCCATGCGTTGGCCCACAACCACTTGCCGACCCGGGTATTACGCACACCCACTCCCCAGGTGACCCCGTCCCACAGGTCGACGGCGAGTCCGGTCTGGTGCTCGCTGCGTCCTGGGGCCGCGTTGTAGCGACGCGCCATGCTCTCGCTGCCGTACTCCCTGATCTTGCTGGCCAGAATCTGCGCCTGCAGGGCGTAGCTGCGGTACCCGCTGCGCACCAGCAACCGGACGCCCTTGGCCCGCGCAGCAGCACTCATCCTGTTCAAGGCTGCCTGGGTCTGGCTGGTCAAGCCGTTGGGAGCGGTGACGCTGGTGCGTCGGTACTTGGCGTTGATCGGGTACTTCTTCGAGATCACCGCGATGCCATTGACGGTGAACGGCTGATTGCGCTGCGCCGCCGTCCGGGTGTCCTTGGGGCGGGTGGTCGGACTCGCCGTCGGCTTGGTTGCGACGGACGACCGGGTCGCGGACGGTGTGGCAGTGGGGGACGGTGCGGCCGACTTCGTCGATGCGCCGGACGTGGACGCCACGCGGCTCGCGGTGGTGGCGGACGGTGCCGCTGCCGGCGTCGCGGCGGAGCAGCCGGTCAATGCGAGCGTGAGGGCCGAAGCGGTGACCAGCGAAGCACGCGCCACCCGTTCGGCGGGGCGCGCGAGTGGGGGCGAGCAGGCGCTCAGGGAAGGCACCGGCTCACGATAACTCAAGGGTCGCGGTGCATCCGCGCGCCACTTCACCCGCGATACCGCCGGCTCGGACGCACTGTGGACGGGCGCAGTCGCGGGTGATCACTGTCCGTAGGAGTAGCGCAGGTCTGCGAACAGCAAGTGATTGAGCCGGTAGCGAAGGTGGCCGACGGTGCTCTGGTCAGGGGGCTCATCCGGGGTCAGCAGGGTGAACCTCAGCAGCGTCTCGAAGCCGTTGGCTTCGAGAGCGAAATGCACCTCGTCGTTGGGCCTGCTCGGCCACAACGATGACCAGACGACCCGGTGGAACTCTTCGGCCTCGAGAATCCTGGGCGCCAGTTCATCGGAGGCGAGAACGAGCCAGGCCCGGCTCTGTTGTCGCTGAGGCTGAATGAGCGAGCCCCAGACCACGGAGGGCGGCGCAGGCAACTTCTGCGCCCGCGAGCCGATCTCGATCATGTTCCGAGCCTAGGCGAGCACACGCGACCTGGCCGTCGGCGCTGGTCCTTCTTGGTCTCGCACGTGCCGCGCCGATGTCGAGATCGCGCAAGGATGCGCGCGGCGGGACGCGATTTCGCGTCCGGACCCGAAGTTCTGTTGCGGACCGGGCACCGTGTGGCGATGCCGAGATCGCGACCGTGGCGGTTGGTGGCCGTCGGCGCCAGCAATCCGACGGCCAATGCGGGTGTTGCCCGGGCGGGGCGCCGCTGCGACGCTGGAGCCCTCGAGCGAACGGAGGCTCAGATGGGCAGGTTGATCTACGCGGCCAACATCTCTCTGGACGGTTTCGTCGAGGACGAGACCGGCTCCTTCGACTGGTCCGTGCCCGATGAGGAGGTGCATGCGTTCTGGAACGAGCACGAGCGCCACATCGGCACCTCGCTGTACGGCCGGCGCATGTACGAGGCGATGCGGGTCTGGGAGGACGACGACTGGTTGACGGACGAGCCCACGGTGGTGCGTGAGTACGCCGAGATCTGGCGTGACGCCGACAAGGTGGTCTACTCCTCCTCGCTGGTCGAGCCTTCCACGGCGCGCACCAGGATCGAGCGGCGGTTCGAGCCGGACTTCGTCCGTCGCCTCAAAGAGAGCTCCAGCGCAAATCTGAGCATCGGTGGCGCAGGGATCGCGGCGGAGGCGTTCCGCCACGGACTGGTGGACGAGTGCGTGCTGCTGGTGTGCCCGGTGGTCGTCGGCGGCGGCAAGTCGGCGCTGCCTGCGGGTGTGCGCCTCGACCTCGAGTTGTTGGATCATCGTCGCTTCGGCAACGGCGTCGTCTACCTGCGCCATGCCGTCCGAGAGTGAAGACCGCCCGAACGCACCTGCCGGACGCGCTCGGAGCGCGGTACCGGACGTCTGAGCAGAAGGGCTAGTCGACGACCGCTGTCATGCGTATCGAGACGAGAAGGCCGGGGATCTGCGCGCCGAGTTTCGCTGCGTATCTGGCGGGCGGGTTCTCCGGGAACCAGCGGCCGTACTCCTGGTTCATGCCGTCGAAGTCGGCCGGGTCCGACAGGAGAACGCCGACCTCGACCACATCGTCGAGACTTGCGCCGCCGGCGTTCAGGATGGCCGCGCAGTTCGTGAAGGCCTGTCGGGTCTGCTCTTGGATGCTGCTACCGGCCAGAGCCCGGGTTCGTGGGTCGATGCCGGTCGTGCCCGAGATGTAGAGGTGGGAGCCCGCCCGAACCCCCTGGCTGTACAGCGGAGAGCTGGGAGCCTCCGGTGTCGAGATGATCTGGCGCGGCATTCGGCTCTCCTTCGGACCTTGTCGTCAGGATTCTATTCCCGCCGGCCACGGAGGAGACAGCTCACGCTGGGCTGAATCGCAGCTTGATCGGGCGCGACCCACCCAGGACCACCGCCACGTCGGCGACCGTCTTGAGCAGCATCAGCAGGGTGACCACCAGCACCCCGTTGGTGACGTAAAGGCCGTGCGACACCAGCCAGTCGAGCAGTGGGCCCAGGCCGGGAACCAGAAGAGCCGACCGGCTCGACGACAACGCCGCTGCGAAGCCCAGCAGGGTGGCGATGTGCAGCACGATCAGCCGCGGATAGGGCGACGCGAACGCCTGATCGGGCGTGACCGTCGCTCGCCGGCCGCCACGGAACCACACGGTGGCCAGGTCGACCACGTAGCGCAACGCGATCAGCAGCGCAGGCAGACCCAGCGCTTCCAGGGTGGGCGCGAACCCGACGGAGAAAGCGATGAACAGCGCGAACGCGCCGTGCACGGCAGCGAAGATGCCGTAGTGCACGACGAAGAACGCCGTGCGAGCCCAGCGCGGGCTGCCGTCGGTGCCCTTGGCGTTGCGGCCCTGCGCGGTACCGATCTTGACCGCCGTCACTGCGCCGAGGATCACGTTCTCGATCCAGAACAGCACGAACACGTTGCCGGGCGGCCACCCCCAGGCGATGACACCGGCGAGCACGAAGGCAGTGGTGAACAGCACCCACCCGAGATCCATCACACGCTGTCGGTTGACCACGACCTCACGATAGGCGGACGCGGTCTCGCCCCGGCCCGTTGCCCGACAGCAGCCGAGCGCGTTCCTCGGCCAGGTTCAGTCGAGCAGACGCCTGCCACAACTGCCGGCCGCGCTCGGTGCGGAAAAGCTGCTGCCGGGCGAGCAGGTCGTCGATCACCTGCACGCGTCCCCGGCTGAACTGCTCGTCGTCGTAGCGCGCGTACTCCTCGCGGACGTCGCGGGCATAGATGTGGTAGCGACCGCGGATCAGCCCGAGCACCGACAGGTCCGCGTCCATCAGCAGCTCGGCAGCGTGATCGCCGGGCTCGGGGTCGTGCCGGATGGTGGCCAGCACCAGGCGCTCCACCTCGCGCACCTCGGCGGCCGGCAGCACATCGCTGAGCAGCTCACCGGCCAACGCTGCGGATGCCTTCTCGTCCGCGCCCGGCTCGCCGAGGTAGACCGCGTCGTGGAACCAGGCAGCCAGCAGCACCGTGCGTCGGATAACTCCGTCGGTCAGCTGATCGAGAGCCTCGAGACACTGAGCCAGGTGCCGCAGGTCGTGGTAGACCCGCTGCGGTTCGCTCCAGCGCTGCAGCAGGTCGTCTCGCAACGGCGTGGACGGCCCGTCCAGCACGGGGGCCAGCCGATCCCACGCCGCAATCAGAGCCAGCCTGGCGGCCGGACGACGGGGCGTGCGGTCCCTCGGCCGCACCCGCAGCCCTCCGGTCACCAGCCGGCGCAACAACTCGGTGGAGGGAACCTCGATCGCACCCTGGGCGATCAGGTCGGGGTAGCGGGCCACCGGCACGTCGTAGTGGTCGTGGTCGAACGCCCGCGGTGGCAGGCCGGCGGCTCTCGCGAAGGCGTGCAGTTCGTCCAGAGCACTGTCCGAGACCAGGTGTCCGAACGTCGTGCCGTGCGCGGGCCAGCGGGGCGCGTCGATCAGAACGGCCACCTCAGCCGCCGACGTCGTGCAGGTGATGCTCCAGGTCGTGCAGAAAGTAGACGGCCAAGGTGGCGACGGTGAACTGGGAGCCGTTGCTGCGGGTTCCCGGACGCTGCCACTGATCCGGTCCGACGGCGGCGAACAGGCCGGCGGTGTGGTGCGCCGCCGCGTCGTACCGTTCGGCTACCTCGACCGGATTCTGGGTGTGATACCGATCGGCGGCGGCGGCCTCGTCCTGGTCCCAGTTCGCGAAGGTCGGATTGTCCTCATCGAGCATCTGGCTGAGTCGCTCGCCGAAGATGACGCAGACATCGCGCACATGGCACCCGTACTCCAACGTCGACCACGTCTGCGGCTGGCTGCGCTCGGCGGCGTGCGGGCGCGCGAGAGCGGCGGCCCAGCGGGCGGCAGTGGCTTCAGTTCTGGCGGCGACCTCGGTCGGAGCCGGTGGCTCGTAGCCACACTCGGGGCAGCCTTGCTCGATCACCCACGTCCAATCCTTGGTGTCGGGGGCGACGGCGGGGGGTTGTGCGTCGGTCATCTCAGGACGTCCGACCGAAGGTGGCGGTGAATGACGCGCTGGCCACCGAGTGCGCCAGCAGAGTCATTCGACAGGCGGCACTGGTGGCGTCGGCGTCTACCGGCAACGACGACACGTGGAGGGCGTGCACGGTGAAGACATAGCGGTGCGCAGGGCCGGGCGGCGGGCACGGGCCGCCGTATCCGGCGTAGCCGTAGTCGTTGACCCATTGCCGCATCGGGGCGTTCGGCCCCTGTTCCGGGCTCAGCGAGCTCAGCTGGGCGGGAATGTCGAAGCAGATCCAGTGCCACCAGCCGCTGCCGGTAGGGGCGTCCGGGTCGAACACGGTCAGGCCGAAGCTCGAGGTGCCGTCCGGAGCGCCCGACCAGGCCAGATCGGGGCTCACGTTCCGACCGCCGCAGGAGGGTTCGCAATGGATCAGCTCAATGGTGGAGCCGTCCGGAATGGCCACGCTGCTGAGTTGCATGACCTCACCCTAACCTTGGGCCATGACGTCGTTGGAGGTGCTTGCGGGCGGGCGGGTGATCATCGAGCTGCCGCCGGCCGATGAGAACGACCTGATCGCCGGGGGAGAGGTGCTGATCCAGGAACACCTCGCCTGCTGGACGGTGCCGCACGCCCGGCGTGACGAGTTGTCGGGACTGCGTCGAGTGTTCGGGCGACGGGTGCGGCTGGGCATCAGCGATCTGCGTACGCCGGCCCAGGTCGCCGACGCTCTGATCTGCGAGCCGGACCTGCTGCTGTCGCCCTTTGCGCAGGCCGACCTGCTGGCGGCGGCATCGGGCACTCCGCTGGTGCTCGGCGGGCTGACGCCCGCCGAGGTGGCCGCGGCGCTCCGGCTGAGCCCGGTGGCCGTGCAGGCGATTCCCTGCGACGCACTCGGCTCGATGTACGCGCGCACCTTGACCGCGATGTTCGCCGGCGAGCCGCTGATCGCCACCGGCAGGCTCGAGCGGTTCCAGTGCGAGATCTGGCTCGAGGCCGGCGCCTCGGCGGTCGCGCCCTCGGGCGTGGTCAACACCTCCGACGTCGAAGACCCCGACCTCGCCGACCTTCGGCGGCGCGCTCAGGGTTACAACTTCGGCTGAGCCCGCCGGCGCATCAAGGCTGCGGGTCAGCCGCGACGGCGCCGCAACACGGCTCCGACACCGAACAGCACGACCATCACGCCGAGCAAGCCTGCCGCCACCAGGATCAGCTGATCGATGAAGGCGCTGCCGCTGGTCGGCAGGACTGCCGCGCCGTTGCGCTCGGCCGGGGCAGTTGCGGCCGGGGCCGGACCGCCGACCCGCTGCTGCAGCTCGGCGCTTGCCGGGCCGCTCGCGGGCTCGATCCGCACTGCGAGGGTCACACTGGACGCCGCCGCTTCCGGCGTTCCGTTGAAGGTGACCTCGAGTTCGACCATGCCGGTGGACGGCAGGTCGTCCGGCAGCGGCACATAGACCTCGAACGCGCCCCCGCTGCCGGTCAGCGATTGCAGGGTGCTTGCCTGTGGCGCGCCGGCGACCGAGACCTCGACGGGCAGGCCGGTCAGTGGACGGCGTTTCGCATCGGTCAACGTGCCCGCGATGGGGACCAGGGAACCGGCGCTGCCGACCCCACTGGTGACCGTCGCCTTGAGGGTGGCGGGCAGCGGACGTTTGAGGGTGGGTGCCGCGCTCGCGGTGCCGACGCCCATCAGCAGGGCGAGGGTGAGGGAGGTGAGGAAGACGATGACCCGACGCATCTGTGCCCCCGATCTCGGGTTGGTGGGGTGACTGGGCTCCATGTTCCAGGGCCGTCGCGGCCAACCCGTTCAGGCACGCCGCAGAGGCGTTGATTGCGCCGATTTGGAGCGGGCGAAATCCTTAAGGTATCTTAAGGATCAGACTTATTTTTCTCAGGGACCGACACTGGTCCTCACAGGGGGGTTTGCATCAATGTATCAACCGCGACGGGCCGATGGCCCTGCCGCCCAGCGAACCAGCGCTGAAGGCCCCGACCGGGGCCCCGCGCAGGTGCCGCAACGGGCCGAGCGTCGCTGGTACAGCGCTGCCGCGAACCGCCTGGGCACCGTGTTTCTCGGCCTTGCGGTGACCGGCACCGCCGGCGCCCTGGCGCTTGCCGGAACGGCCGCCGCCTCGCCCGTCGCGGCCCCGGTCACCACCCCTGACACCTCGGCCCGCGACAACAGCGTGTCGCGTGATGTGGCCCGCCCGCAGATCGCTGCTGAGGACGTGCTCGGCTTCGAGGCCGCCACGAGCGCCACCTCGATCTCGGCCGACACCGTGCTTCGGCCGACCAAGAAGATGTTCGCCAAGAAGGCGCTCGCGATCGTCGCGTCACCCGACGCCGACGCGAAGAAGGTTGCCCGGGTCAAGGTGGCCGCGAAGCTGACCGTCACCCCCGAAACCTCCGGCAAGTTCCGGCTGGTCAGGTTCAAGGGTGACGAGGCGTGGGTGTTGTCGGCGTCGCTGTCGAACACCAAGCCGTCCGCCGACCAGATCGCCGACAGCAGCGCCCCGTCCGCCACGCGCAGCGTGCCGTCCGGCTCGGTGCTCGGCCTGCAGCCCGAAGCCATGGTCGTCTACCGCGCAGTGATGTCGCGCTGGGACGTGAAGAACGTCGGAGGCTGGCGCGCACACAGCCTCTCGGTGCACCAGTTCGGTCGGGCCATCGACTTCATGACCTACGGCAACGTCGGCCAGGGCAACGCGATCGCTGCCTTCGTCACCGCACATGCCAAGGAGTTCGGCGTGGATCACGTGATCTACCGCCAGCGCATCTGGACGCCGTACAACCCGACCTGGCGCCATATGGCCAACCGGGGCAGCGCGACGGCCAACCACATGGATCACGTGCACGTGGCGGTCAAGAGCCGCTGAGCCGGCGGCCGATCAGCGAGCGGGAGATTCGCCCGACTGCCGTGGCCCCGGGCGCGCAGCCCGGTTAGGGTGCTGGAATGCAGACTCCCGTTGACCCCACCAAGACCGAAGCCTGGCTCAAGCTGGCCGAGCTTCACGACGCATTCGTTCCCGACCTGCGCGGCGCCTTCGCCAGCGACCCGGGTCGGGCTGCGAAGTACAGCCTGACGGCCGGTGACCTTTTCGTCGATCTGTCGAAAAACCTGATCGATGCGGCGGTGGTCAACGCGCTGCTCGAACTGGCCGACCAGGTCGGCGTTGCCGCACACCGCGACGCGATGTTCGCCGGCGAGCGCATCAACGTGACCGAAGACCGCTCCGTGCTGCACACCGCCCTGCGCCGGCCCAAGGGTGACGTGCTCGAGGTCGACGGCGTGAACGTCGTCGGGCAGGTGCACGAGGTACTCGATTCGATGTACGCATTCGCGGAACGGGTCCGCTCCGGCGAGTGGGTCGGGGTGACCGGCAAGAAGATCACCACGATCGTCAACATCGGCATCGGCGGCTCCGATCTCGGGCCGGTGATGGTCTACGAGGCGCTCAAGCCCTACGTCGCCGCCGGCCTGGAGGCCCGTTTCGTGTCGAACATCGACCCCACCGACGTGGCAGAGAAGACCAAGGGCGTCGACCCCGAAACTGTGCTGTTCATCGTGGCGTCCAAGACGTTCACCACCCTGGAAACCCTGACCAACGCGCGGCTGGCTCGCGAGTGGCTGCTCAACTCGCTCATCGAGAGCGACGCCATCGACGGCTCAGAGGCGCAGCGGGCCGACGCCGTTGCGAAGCACTTCGTGGCCGTGTCCACCGCCCTGGACCGGGTCGAGGCGTTCGGCATCGATCCGGCGAACGCGTTCGGCTTCTGGAACTGGGTAGGCGGACGGTACTCGGTCGACTCCGCAGTCGGCCTGCCGCTGATCCTGTCGCTCGGCTCCGACAACTTCGCCGACTTCCTCGGCGGGTTCCATGCCATCGACACCCATTTCGCCACGGCTGAGCCGCGCCAGAACGTGCCGCTGCTGATGGGCCTGCTGAACGTCTGGTACGTGAACTTCTTCAAGGCCACATCGCACGCCGTGCTGCCGTATGCCCAGTACCTGCACCGCTTCGCGGCCTACTTGCAGCAGCTCACCATGGAGTCCAACGGCAAGGGCGTGCGGCTGGACGGCACGCCCGTCACCTGTGAGACCGGTGAGGTGTTCTGGGGCGAGCCCGGCACGAACGGGCAGCACGCGTTCTACCAGCTGATTCATCAGGGCACTCAGTTGATTCCCGGTGACTTCATCGCGGTGGCCAACCCGGCGCACCCGTTGAAGGACGACGGCACCGACGTGCACGAGCTCTTCCTGGCCAACTACTTCGCCCAGACCAAGGCCCTTGCCTTCGGCAAGACGGCCGACGAGGTTCGTGCCGAGGGCACGGCCGAGGCCATCGTCTCGGCACGTGTCTTCAAGGGCAACCGTCCGACCACCTCGATCATGGCCCCGGCCCTGACGCCGTCCGTCGTGGGACAACTGATCGCTCTGTACGAACACATCACCTTCGTACAGGGATCGGTCTGGGGAATCGACAGCTTCGACCAGTGGGGCGTCGAGCTCGGCAAGCAACTGGCAGTGCAGATCGCCCCGGCGGTCGCCGGTGATGCGGCGGCCCTAGAAGTGCAGGATCCGTCCACCAAGAACCTGGTCGGGTACTACCTCGCGCACCGCAACTGAGTCAGTTCCGTAGGCCGCGCGCCTGCGTTCGGCCCGGGGCGCCCTCGCACTAGACTGCGGTGGGCGTCTCGGGGCCACCAGGTCCCGCCCTCGACCGGAGGTTCCTTCCGCACATGACCATGGCCCAGCAGGCAGCTGAGCGTGGGCTGCATCGGGTGGGTGCGCGTCCCAGGCTCGGGGAGTACCTCAAGCAAACCTGGGGGCGGCGCCGGTTCATCACCGCGATGGCGCAGTTCCGCATGCGGGCCGGCCTGGAGGACAACCGGCTCGGAGTGGTCTGGCTGTTGCTGCAGCCGGTGCTGAACGCCACGGTCTACGGCACCATCTTCTATTTCCTGCAGGCTGATCGGCGCCCGTCCGACTATGTGGCCCACGTGGTGATCGGCGTCTTCCTGTTCCAGTTCTTCAGCCGCAGCCTCTCCGACGGCGCCAAGTCGATCACCGGCAATCAGGCTCTCGTGCAGTCGCTGGCCTTTCCGCGGCTCACCCTGCCGCTGGCCGAGGTGATGGAACAGTTCCTGTCTCTGTTGCCGTCCATCGGCCTGCTGCTGGTGGTGTTGCCGTTTCTGGGGCACTGGCCCACCTGGCACTGGCTGCTGATCGTTCCGCTGCTCGGGCTCTACACGTTGTTCAATGCCGGCGTGGCGATGATCGCGGCCAGGCTCACCGTGCACGTGCGCGACCTGACCCAGTTGCTGCCGTTCATCTCGCGCATTCTGTTCTACACCTCCGGCGTGCTGTTCGACGTCAATCGCATCTTCGACAAGTTGCCCTGGGTGGTCCAGGTTTACGACTTCCACCCGCTCTATCAGGTGCTGACGATGGCGCGCGACGCCCTGATGGGCGGCCACAACTACAACCAGCACTACTGGCTCTATTTCTCGATCTGGTCGGTCGTGACCTTCGCCGTGGGTCTGGTGTTCTTCTGGGTCGCCGAGGAGAGGTACGGACGTGACTGACGGACCGCTCGTCCTGGACGCCGACCGTAAGCCCGCGGTGGTCGTGGACGAACTGCACGTCAAGTACCGCGTCTACGGCAGCGGCCGGGTGGCCAAGCAGGGCCAGGGCGGACTGCTCGCCAAGGGCGGCCGCGGTCTCCGCGAGGTGCACGCGCTCAAGGGCGTGTCGTTCGTGGCCTATCAGAACGAGTCGATCGGCGTGATCGGCTCCAACGGCTCGGGTAAATCCACCCTGATGCGTGCGATCACCGGGCTCACCCCGCCCGAGTCGGGTGCGGTCTACGCCTCAGCCCGACCCAACATGCTCGGCGTCGGAGCAGCCCTGATTCCGAACCTGTCCGGCGAGCGCAACATCGTGCTGGGCAGCCTGGCGATGGGATTCAGCCCGAAGGAGATCGCCGAGATGCGCGACGGCATCGTCGCCTTCGCCGAACTCGAGAAGTCCATCGACCTACCCATGAAGACGTACTCCTCCGGCATGCAGGCGCGGCTCAAGTTCGCCATCGCCGCCGCCCGCGAGCACGAGATCCTGATCGTGGACGAGGCGCTCGCCGTCGGCGACCGGCGGTTCCGGCAGCGCAGCGAGGCCCGCATCCGTGAGATTCGGGACGCGGCCGGCACGATCTTTCTGGTGTCGCACTCGATGAAGTCGATCCGCGACACCTGCGAGCGCGCGATCTGGCTCAACGAGGGCACGCTGATGATGGATGGCCCCTGCGACGATGTCGTGGTGGCGTACGAGGAGTCCAGGCGCTGAGGCCGGAGAGGACGCGATGAGCGACGAGGAATCACTGCCCATCAATACCGTGTTCGTGGACACGGTCGCGATCAGCGGCATGCCCAAGGCGTCCGACACCGAGCAGCCGGTGCGCATGCCCCGCTCCTTCGAGTTCGCCTGCGCGGTGATCGGGGAGCGTCCGCTGGCCGGTTGGCTGACACCGATCGCCACCTTCGTCGGACGCTGGTTCCTGGTCGTGACCGGCGCACTCTGGGCAGTGCTGGTGATCGCCGCACTGTTCGGTTGGCTGTGGGTGGCGATCGTCGCCTACGGGTTGACGGCTTTCGTCGACTACCTGGCCAGTCGTGAACTCCAGCGCGACACGCTGTTGCTACGGCGCCTGGGCACCGGCAGCCACGTGCGGCACTTCATCCGCGGGGTGCTGCTGCTCGCCGTTCTCGGCCGCGTCGAAGAGCCCTGGCTGGCTCTCAGCTGGGCGGCGATCCTGCTGTCCATGGTGCTCGCCCAGCTCGTGCAGGTGGCCGGCACCGCCTGGCTGGCGTCCAAGCAGCCGCCGCTGATCTATCGGCCCGAGGGGCCTCAACCCGAGTCGACCATCGCCTTCGCGAAGCTCTACCGCCAGTCGAGCTGGACGCCGAAGTGGCTGATCAGCGCCGACATCGTCGTGGTGGTCCTACTGGGTGTCGCCGCGCTGCTGCGCCCGGGCTGGCTGGCAGTGCTGATCGGATCCGGGGTCATCGCCGCCGGGCTCGGGGCGATCGTCGTCGGCTACGCCCTGCGGGTGCGCGCCCTCGGTTCCGAGGCGGCGCAGGCGCGCATCACCAAGCAGGTCACCGACGAACTGGACGTGCTCAGCCCCGAGGCGATCGTCTACATGTCGGCCGACGCGGGCCAGTCGCAGTACATCCTCAACCAGTGGGTGCCGACCATCGAGAAGCTGCACCAGAAGGCCTTCATCATGGTGCGCGAGTCGAGCCACCTCGAACCCATCCGGCCCACCACACTGCCCGTTGTCTATGCGCCCAGCACCCGGCACTGTGAGGAGCTGACCCGACCCAGCGTGCGGTTGGCCTTCTACCTGGCCAACGCGGGCAAGAACGTGCACCTGCTGCGCGAGGCCCGGCTAAAGCACGTCTTTCTCAACCATGGCGACAGCGACAAATCCACTTCGGCCAACCCGGTGGCCCGGGTCTACGACGAGGTGTGGGTGGCGGGTGAGGCCGCGGTCGAGCGCTACGAGGCGGCCGGCATTCACATGCCCCGCGACCACTACGCCGTGGTCGGACGGCCGCAGGTCGAGCAACTGGCGGTCGGCCCACTCAACACCGGTGGACCGCCCACGATTCTGTACGCACCCACGTTCGAGGGGTACTACGAAGAGTCGAACTACTCTTCGCTGGAGCGCATGGGGCCGTTGCTGATCGGCCGCATCCTCACCCAGTACCCGCACGTCCGGGTGATCTTCAAGCCGCACCCGGCCAGCGGCGTCCAACGCCCCGGGATGACCGAAGCCCGAGTGGCGATCATCGAGCAACTGGGCAAGCATCCGGGCAATCACCTGTACGTCGGGCCCGAGTCGGAGCTCACGCTCTACGAGTGCTTCGACATGGCCGACGCGATGATCTCGGACATCTCCAGCGTGGTCACCGACTTTCTGTACACCGAGCGTCCGCTGGTCACGTCGAACCCGCGCCGGCTGTCCCGCGACCTCTTCTTCCACACCTTCCCGACCCAGCGGGCCTCCTACGTGATGGAACGGTCGCTGGAGAACTTCACCGAGGTGATGGACGACGTGCTCGGCCCGGACACCCAACGCGAGCAGCGGCTGGCCGTGAAGAAGTGGGTCCTCGGTGATCATCCCGAGGGACCGACAGCCACGTTCGTCGCCCAGTCGGATCGACTGACCTACGCGGCAACCGAGCACGCGCTGAGCATCCGCAACGAGTTTCGGGTCAAGTCCTAGCAGACGCCGAAGTCGGCGGGTGCACCGGGTCGAAACCATCGCCGGCGAGCAAGAGGTCGAGAGGTTTCGACAGACTCAAACCAGCCGGGCTTGGGTGGGCTCGACCAGCAGGCTCAGGTCGGCTCAACCGGCCGGTTGCTTCTCGGCGGGCTCGACCGGAGGGATCCCAGCGCGGGCAGCTCCTCCAGCACCCTGACGTGATGGCCGTCGAACCAGCTGCGCACCACGTCGGCCTTGGCCGAGCCGGAGCGCGCCTTCTTGAATGCCGTTCCGCTCTTGCCCCAGTGGTGCACGACGGCGTCCTGATAGTTCTTCACCGCGGTGACCTGATGGCCTTCACGCAACAACCGGCCCTCGAAGCCGGTCACCGACCACCACCATTGGAAAGTCTCGTCCAGGCCCTCGCCCCAGACGTCACGGTCGACCAGCAGGCAGAAGCCGTCGGCCCGTGGCCATGGGCCGGTGGTGATGTAGTGCAGGCCGGTGGCGCCACGTTCGTGCGCGGCGAGCAGGCGGGCCAGCCAGTCGGGGTCCTTGATCTCGCAGTCGGTGTTGAGCAGCAGGATGTGCGTTGCCTCCCGTGGGGTCATCGCCACTCCGATGTTGCAGCCCTCGGCGAAGAACGTGTTGCGGTCGAGCAGAGCGAGCCGGTTGATCCGGCCCCTGAATCGTTGCGCGGCCCAGAAGAGTTTGGTGCGCCGTCCGCTGTTGTTGTCGACCACCACGATCTCGTAGTCGACGCCGCGCGTGCTCTGCACCGTCTTGAGCATCTTTCGCGCATAGTCGAGGGCGTTGTAGCTGACCACGACGATGGCTACCTTGGGGGTGTCCGCTGCCATGTCGTCGAGGCTAGCGCACGCCGGAAAGGCGAGAATCGGGCAACCAGCGCAGCGGCACGCGGGCTGCGCCGGCCCCCTGCACCACCAGCGCGTCCGGATCGTGCGGCTGCACACCGACGCGGCTCTGAGTGGCGTCGGGCAACGGCTCGAAGCGACCCTCGGTGACCACTGCCAGTGCTTCACCGAAGCGCGCATCGAAGGTGCCGATGAGTTCGGCCGCGAGCGCGGACCAGCCTGCCGACTGTAGTGCTTCGACCTCGATCACGCAGACCCTCGAGTCCGGCACCCACGCGCCATGACCCACACGCCGGTGGGCTGCGGCGGCAAACTGCAGCGCGCGCCGCCATTCGTCGCCCTGCCGGGAGGACACCCGGCGGATCAGCACCGACAGGCTCTGCCGGTTGCGGCGAACGTCGATATCTGCCGCCAGTCCGGTCGTGGAGGTCGCGGTGTCGAACAGCGGGGTCGGGTCGCCGCGCAGCACAGTGTCGGCGCTCAGCAGCAACACCCGTGCCCCGTTCGGCAGAGCGTCGAGGACGGCGGCCAGGGTGAGATCCTGACCCTCGGGTGCGGGCACGACGTGCAGGCCGTCGCGCCCAGACGCCTGGTCG
>Ga0075157_10000803_pt1 | contig 21998 bp, 12 predicted proteins | sample JI81BgreenDNA_FD_70967 | JGI IMG/M metagenome (GOLD analysis project Ga0075157, IMG submission 70967) | Wastewater effluent complex algal communities from Wisconsin, to seasonally profile nutrient transformation and Carbon sequestration -... | ecosystem: Engineered > WWTP > Effluent > Algae...
TTAAGTGTGTGAAGGTATCCCGAAAAAGTTATTTCCGTAATTTTTCCAGGCCTTTGAAGGGGCCGAAAAATTCCAGAATAACTTTTCCTACCACTTACACACTTCTCGGGACGCTACCCAAAAACTTCCACCTTCCAATCCCTTGTTTCACAACACGAAGCTGTGATTATTTCAACCGTATTTCAAGAGCGTTTCAATACTATTTCCGCTCTATTTCCATCTTATTTCAACTGTATTTCAAAAGTATTTCCAAACTTATTTCATCCTCATTCCCCCATTCCAGCCACTACTTCTTCGCCCAATCCAAAGGAAAGGGTCATCCCATTTCCTCCCATTCCATTGACGATAGTGACGACTTCATCTATTTGCTGAATCCATTCTGTGGCCCCGTTGGTCATTTTGGGATAGATTCCATGCCAACTAGAATCGATGCTCCAATCTTTGAATTGGGCAAATCCTTTCAGGAAATCTAAAATCATTCGGTTCACATCCTCTCGGTCAAAAGGGGAGAGATCCAGCCCGTACTCATGACTGTCGCCGATAGTGAGTTCGCCGAGGCCGTTTTGGGAGACCATCACATGGATGCCCCAAGAGATCAGATCAGGGTATTGATTGAGGTAGACTTCTTTGAGTTTCTCCAGCGAAGGTGCCACCTGAAATCCCTTGTAGTGAATAAAGCTCAATCCTGCACACAGCGGAGGTCCGATTCTCCAATTGTCGGGCTGTTTGACGAGGCGCATCATTTGAAGCTTACTCTTTGTAATAGGAGTAGCTTCAAAAATCTCCGGATACAGCGTCTCAAAGTCCGCTCCGCTACACACAAAAATTCGATCTGCTGACCAGCTTTTTTGCCCTGAATACACTGTATTTCCTTCTATTCTGCTTACTGCACGGTTCCAGACAAACTCCACATCGGGCAGACTTTCCAGATACTTGCCTGTTTTGAAAATCGCCTCCCGAGGATCCACAATCACTTCTTCCTCTGTCCATAGTGCACCTTTCAACCCCTTTGGATTAGCAGCAGGGCTTTTCTTAAGTGTTTGCTCGGGGTTTAAAAGTTCAGCCGACTTGATTCCGTTTATGGCAGCTACATATTCCTCAACCACTTGCATTTCCAGGTCAGTGTAGGCTAAGTGTAAAGCCCCTGTCTTTTCTACGAAAAAGCCCGCTTTCTTGCTCATTTCCAGCCAAACCTCCCTCGATCTCATAGCTCTGTTAAAGGCAGTACCTTGAGGTTGACCTACAGGCCATACCATTCCGAAATTACGCACAGAAGCTCCTTGGGCTTTGGGATGGCGCTCGATCACTGTAACTCTCAAGCCTTTGGCATGAAGTGCTCGGGTGATGGACATGCCGACTATACCGGCACCGATGACGATGGCAGTTTTCTGATTCATAGTGTTTTAAGTAGGGTTAAAGAGGAAGAATGAGGCTTGGTTTTTCGTTTGATCTTGGTTTGGAAGTAGAAAAAAGAGCCAGCAATCAAGACCATTGAAATGCTCAGGAAAATGATGACTGCTTGAGAATAAAAGTGGAGCCAAGAAATGTCTCCGAATCCTCCAAGCTGACTGGCTACCAAAATCAGGCTGGAACCCAAGTAGCCAAAGCTGTCGACGAGGTACATCAGAAAACCCACATTGCCGCCCGACTGCAGGGTGGCGATGAGACGGTCAAACAGCAAACTGTTGAACGGAATATACGCCATGTACACACCAGTGCCGACTCCGACCATCCAGTGGAACGGGGAAATCCAGCCTGCATTCAGGCCAAGTGTGCTTAGGATAGACAGTGCAAATCCAGTGAAAATAATCCAATGATTGAGGAAGAATGCATGTCTGTTGTTTTTGATCAGCACCAGCGAACTCATCAGCACCAGGAGTGCGAGTGTGATCGGAATCTCCGTTTGGGTGAGGAGTTCGGGGGCAACTTTCATATCCAAGCCTGCCCAGATTTCCATCACAAAATTGTCCCGCAAGTCACGGAGCCCCGTGAGCATCATGTAGACCAAAATCAATAGCACAATCCCTGGCCAATAGTTGCCGAAAAACTTCCTTCGCTCAGATACATTCATGGCAGGTCGAGGACTGCGAAGGCGCTTATCTTCCTTACTCGGTTTGGGAATGTGATTGAGCAAAAAAACTCCCCCAAAAAGCAGTGGAAAAAAAATCGCTCCCGTCCAGAAAGGCATCCAATATTCAGAAACGCCGAGATTTTGGACTAGAAAGGAGCCAACTGACTTGACCATTCCTGAGGAGAAAATGAAACTCGCTGCCAGCATACTTCCCATCATTTCGGTAAATTGACGCCCTTCCATGTAGTGAAAGACAATGCCCCAAATCAATCCCAATGGAAATCCATTGACCAAAAAACAAAGGATATTAAACGGTGATGGCAGGACCGCAAAGCCCAACAATCCCAACCAGGACACCCCGATCAATCCCACAATCAGCCAAGCTCTGCCTTTCTCTTTGAGCTCGGAGATCATCTTGATTCCATAAAATTTGCTCGCCATATAGCCAAGGGTTTGCGCCAAGATCAGCCATACTTTTAGATCCAAACCGAGGAAAACTTCCCCTTCAAAGGTGCCCACTGCAAAGGGCTTGCGAAAAGCATACATGCTGCTGTATACCAAAAAGCCCATTAAAGCTGCAAAAATGCTCATCTGAAAAGATCCGGCCCGCTGTAGACGGATCACTAAATCCGAATTGCGTTGCATGTCAATCCTTGGCTTGGAGTTCGTAGGCTTTCACAATCTGTAGGACTTCCCTTAGGTTTTTGGCCAGGTGGGTAGGACGGTGAGGAATCAACTCTTTCTCAGAAAATACTCCCGAAGTAATCCCAATACTCATCAGGCAACCGGCGTTATGTCCCTCGTTGACATCGACCTCTGTATCTCCGATTTTGATGACCGATTTAGGATCTGTGATTCCGAGTTCGGCCATGATTTTTTGGATCATGTGGGGAAAAGGTCGACCCATCGGCACCTCATCGCTCGCCGCAGAGGCATTGACTAATCTGCCATCTGCCCAACCCACACGCTGCAGGATGATATTGGTTATGTCTCGGCTAAAGCCGGTATCCAAGGCCACTTTGATCCCCATTTTCTGGAGCGCTTCAAACACTTCCTCCGCATCGGCCACTGCTCGGATGGAGGGGTCATTTGCATAAAAATCTACCATGCCTTGTACAAAGGCCGAATGAATCTCTTCAATCAGGGAATCGGTGATTTTTTCCAAATCCGGCTCATGAATGAGGAGTAGATCCCGAATCGCTTGAGGTTTGGAATAGCCCATTTTTTCATTGGCTTCCTGTAGGGTCACTTTGGGATAGCCGTGGAGATTGAGGGCCCGCTGAAAGGCTTTGGCTACGCTGTTTTCATCGTGGATCGTGGTGCCGGCCATGTCAAAAACAGCCAATTGAATCTGAGGCATTGGGGTAGAATAAAGAGTGTGAAAAAGGGAAAGCCACGCAAGGCATGCTCCCCCTTGATCGTGCAAAACCAACTTATTTAATGTTTAGCAAATCTAAACACTGCTAAAAAATCACCTTGGAAAGCGAGGTTATCCTTTCGTTATAAAATCAGGCTTTTGATTGATTTTGAGTTAATATTTAACAAGAGAAGCTACCTATTTAGCTTTTGAACTCAAGAAATGAATTCACAAATACTTAACTTAAATGGATTGCGTAGTCTTTTTTACTTTCTGAAATTTAGTATTCTTAAACAGCGGCTAAATGAATTTTCAACAACTCAGCAAAGAAGAAAAGCTAGACTTGATCTTTGGACTCTATGAAAAATACGGACAGGAAGATTACATCGGCGAGCCTGTCTCCCAGATCGAGCACATGTGCCAATCGGCTCAACTGGCAGAGGCACAGGGATACGATGAGGAAGTGATTCTTGCAGCATTTTTCCACGATATCGGACATTTGTTTTCTCATCTTGCTCCTTCGGAATCTATGGGCGGATTTGGAGTCAAAAGACACGAGCAACTCGGCGCGGACTACCTCAGGCAGCTTGGGTTTTCTGAAAAAATCGCCCGCTTGGTCGAAAACCACGTGCAGGCCAAACGCTACTTGACTTACCGCTTTGCAGAGTATTACGAAAAGCTATCCGAAGCCAGCCGCCAAACACTCATCTACCAAGGCGGACCGATGAATGAGGAAGAGGCAAGACTGTTTGAAACAGATCCTTTGTTTGAAGCTTCGCTGAAAATGCGCACTTGGGATGAGGAAGCTAAGGAAGAGTTTGTGCCTGTGCCGGATTTGAAAAAGTATCGGGAAATGGCTTTTAAACTGCTATAAAATAAGATTCAGACCTGACAGGTTTTCAAAACCTATCAGGTCTTACTCCTTTCACCTTTCTTTTTTAAAAGTGATTTCGTCCAGAATCTCTCCTGAAATCCCCAAAACCTGAAGCTTGAATTTAGCTTTGTCCACCTCAGCAATCGCCACGTGATTTTTCTTGATGATTCGATCCATTTTTGGAAAATCCGAATCCTGACCTTCCGGCTCCAAGCCTCCGCCTGCTCCGCCAACAATCAGAAAGTGAACGCTATTTCCTGAAAATACTTTGGTCAATCGCTCATAGTCATGGGTGTGTCCAGCTACGACCAAGTCGATTTTCCCTTGGTGAAAAAAGGGCTCCAGTAAGTCCCGAATGCTCTTTTCTCCATGATACCCTGGCCAACCTTGAGAATAGGGTGGCTGATGAAGCACCACCATTTTCCAAGGGGACTGCTTCCAATTTTCAGAGTTTAAGACTTCTTCCAGCAGTTTTCGCTGAGCCAAATTTTCAGGAATACTGACCGGGAAATTCTCATTAGGATCAAGCGTGAGGATCGCTACAGGCCCAGCTTGCTGAAATCCATAGCGCGGTTCTTTGGCTCTGAATACATAGGATCGAAGCAAAATCGGATCAAGATCTTCGTAAAACCCATCGTAGTCGTGATTGCCTGGCACAGGCAGTTGGGCGGTCTGCATCAGACTGAGCTTTTGGAGAAAGCGGGAATAGGCAAATTCCTCTGAACCGTTATTGACTAAGTCACCCGCACCGATGCTGAGATCGACCTGCTTTTCCCTAATCAATTTGGATAGCTGTTGAAAAGTAGCCCATCCTCCCTGCGAATCTCCCCAAAGGGCGAGCTTGACCTTTTCCCCAAAATCAGGTTTGACAAACTCAAAACTCCCCTGAAAAGCTTGGCCCTGCCTAATGGAAAATTTTGCTTTTGAAGCCGTTAGCGGAAGGGTAAAAATCCCGTCTGATGATTGCAGTTCTAGTTTTTCGCCAGTCGAAAACTGAACACTTGCTTCACCTCCTTTTTCGCTCACCCACCGGACAAACCAAGTCTGATCGGTACCAAGCATCAGCACAGGATCTGTCATCAAAACCGGTAAATCCTCCAATTCCTCCTTCTTTTTCCTCCACTCCAGATTGGATAAAGCCTCTTGTTTAGATTCATCGCTTAGCAGTTGCACTTTGCGAACAGCCAAAATCGAATCGCGCGTTTGCTTTTTCCTGCTAGTCCAATTCGAAAAGTCCTCCTCAGCTATCCAGCGAACTTTCCTCAAACCACCCGCCATGGCATTGTTGACCACACGAATGGTAAGCAGGGAGTTTTTTCCCGTAGGGACCTCAAAAAACTCACCATCTTCTGACCTCGGAATCCGATGCTCGTTCAACCAAAGCTGCACGCCATCGTCCCCGTCAATGAACAAGATTCCCTTTTCCAAACTCACCTCTTTTTGATACCAAAGGGAATGATTGGGAAAAGAAATTCGATGAGGCAAATCCAGCTTCTCTCCAAGGCCAAATTCAGGTAGAGATCTTTCAATTCCCGGAATGGAATCTTTCCCCAAAAAGATCCAGCCCGAATCCAGCGCGTGCATGTTTGCCGGCCATGCTTCTTCCAAAAACTCCCCGATCAACTCCTCCTCAGCAAAAAATGCCTCCCGATAGGTCGGAGAGGCATTTTCAGTGGAGATTTTAGTGCAGGATAGGAAGACTAGCCCCGCAATGATTCCATAAACCACTTGCTTCATTTGATCATTTCCTTCACTGCAGGAGCAGCCTTGGTTTCTGGATATTCCAATCCTAGCAATTGGAAAACGGTGCGAGCGACCATGGCAGATGACCACTGACCTTCCATTTTCATTTCGCCAGTAGCAGGAGTGTCGGGACCCATGGCCATCAGCCAGATTTGACCAGCCTGAGGCACATCGGCGCCATGGCTTTTCCAGCTGTTTTTGGTGATACCACGACCGTGGTCCACACTGATGATTAAGGTTGTTTTGTCTTTGTATTGCGGATCAGCTTGGAGGGTTTCCCAGATTTCCTTGATGTATTGATCCGTCTGCTTTGCTGACCAGATGTACTGATCATACTTGCCTCCATGTGCCCAATCATCTGTCTCACCATAAGCGATGTAAAGCACTTTTGGCTTATGCTTTTTGATTGCCTCGAGGGCGTAGTGATGCGTAAAAGGATCCAATCTCACTCCGCCCCAAGGACCTCGGATTTCCTGCTGCAGGCGATTGATCGTTTTTTCCACATCGGTTAGGTTGTTTCCAGTAGCAAGATCAAAACCTGCATTAACCGGAATACCGCTGCGCTCTTTATTGATGATGTAAGGAAATACATCCCAACTGCCGAACGCCATCACTTTGCCTTTGTATTCAGGTCGATTATTGAGGTGTTCTAGAAAAGTCACATTCGGATTATTGATCTTGGAGTTGGAGTTGATGCGTGCATCATCTGCATAGCCACTCAAGACCTCATTGTAACCAGGGTAAGAAAACCACATTTTGTTGCTGTTGTCCACCTTGTTGCCATAGGCACGGTTGCCATAGATCTGACCCTGCTTGCCGATGGTGTTCCAGAAAAATGGAAACAGCATTTCGCGGCGCTTGATCGGATCAGTATGCCAGTAATCTGCCAATAGCGAACCAGCGCGATCGATCAAGCCAGTATCGTCCACCATCAGGGAATCTGCTCCTTTGAAAAGCTCTTGCCAACGCAGTCCGTCAAAGGTGATCAGGACGATATTTTCAGTTTTGGTGGTTTTTGTTTGGGCAAAAGCCCCAATGCTAAGTGCTCCTACAAACAGGAGCAAAAGAGATAGTTTCTTCATTGTTTTTGGGAGGGAAAAGAATCTGCCGACTAGGTTGGCCGGCAGATCTGAAGTCAATATAGAAGATTCTCGATTATTTCACATCCCACCATACACGGGTGGTGATGGCATCGGCACCCTGACGTGCGATGGCGGCTTTGTAGTTTTCGCCATTGAGCGACTGCACGCTGCCAGGGTACATGAATCTTACCGGAACGGTCGCGATAAAGGCTGCAGGACCTGGCTTGATGTCTGGATAGCCGGTACGCTTCCAGTCATGCCAAGCTTCCATGCCACTGAAGAAGAGGGCAAGCCACTTTTGGGTGCCGATTTTAGCCAATTTCTCAGGTGTCGTACCGGTATAGGCTACTTTAGGCTGAGCAAAGTAAGCATCGTCCACTACCAATCGGCTTGCAATAGTTGGCTGATTGATCACCGTATATCGAGCACGATAGTAGTCTACGGAAGCTCTTACCCCATTTTTATAATATTCTTCGGCTGATCCCACGGTGATAAATCCACGCTCTCTAGCCTCTGCAAGGATAAACTGCACCTCTGCATAACTCATCAAGATTGCTTGATATCCAGTTGGATTGGCTTGAGAAGTACATGCTTGACATGCCCACAATAGGCCAACACGAGATAGGAAATTGGATCCGCCCTTGGAAGGATCACCTGACGGTGCATACTTCAAAGCTTCTTCGTCACCCAAACCGTTTGGTACGCCTTCATAGGCGGTTACCGGACCTACTACACCTGCTGCTGAGTTGGTGGTAGGCTGTGCATAGGCAAACAATCTTGGATCATTTAAGTCCTTGAGTGTGTTTTCTAATTTTTCACTCAAGCGCACTTCGTCATAAGAACCCGAGCGAGTCGTAAACAAAGGATGCTGATTTGGGACATCCTGAAGGTACTGAAGAACAGCCTCTTCACTGGTTGAAGCAAAAATCGGAGACTGTGCAGGATTGCTTACGATCGCCTGCATCGCCTGAGATGGATTTACCCGGTCAGAAAGACGCATCAGGATTCGCAGACGGAGGGAGTTAGCAAACTTTTTCCAACGCGTCACATTGCCATTGAATAAGATATCACCGTCCACTCGCTCGGTAGTAGTGCCCAAAAGTGCATTGGCCTCTTCCAACTCTTTCAACACACCCGCATAGATTACTTCCTGCGAGTCAAACTTTGGGTAGTTGACTCCTGACTTAGCCTGAAGTGCTTCTGTGAAAGGAATTTCACCATAAGCATCTGACATGTAGGCAAACAGGTGAGCACGCATCACTTTGGCAATACCCACATAGTTTTGCTGTTTGGCTTCGCTGGAGATTTCGATGATGTTATTGATGTCTCTTAGCGCATTATAAAAGGAACCGTAAGGGCTTCCTTGAGGACCCCAATTGTAGCGGTCTTCGTTGGTAAACTGGATTTTGGCCGTGTATTGCATCACGATGTTACCATATCCCCAAGAGTTACCGGCGATTTCATTGGTGGTGCTTCGCAAAATATTTGGCAGAAGCAATGCCGAAGAAACCTTTTCAGGGCTGTTTGGATTGACATTGATTTGTTCAAAATCCTGGTCGCAGCCACTCACACTCAGCACGAGGGCAAGCGCCAATCCGGGAAAGTATTTTTTATTCAAGTTCATAAGTTCTGTCTGTTAATTGGTGAGCGATTGATCGCAGATTAGAATTTGACATTCAGGTTGAAGCCGATATTTCGCGTAGACGGGAAAGACATGTCTTCCACCCCTGGAATCAGGGTGCCACCGCCCATTGCCATGGTTTCAGGATCGAAATGTGGATTCTCGGTCCATAGCGCAAGATTTCTAGCCACCAGGGAGATTTTTACATCCTGAATTGGCATTTTGCCTAAGATGCTTTTAGGAATCGTGTACCCAATGGTCACTTCTCTCAATTTCAGGTAGGTCGCATCGTACTTGGCAGCCTCTACGTTGTTTCGCTCGTAGTAGCGGTTGTGCCAGTTTCTGGAGGTGATCTTGATGGTATTTGGAGTAAAGGAACCATCTGCGTTTCTGATCACCCCTTCGGAGATGATGCCATTGCCTGGCTGAGTCAGGTCATAGCCATTTTCACGTCCAAACAATGTTTCAGCCAACTGACCTGAGGTAGAACCGATTGTCTTGGTACGAGATACCACGATGCCGCCATGACGGTAGTCAAACAAGAAGCCTAAGGAGATTCCTTTGTAGCTGAAGTTGTTCTGAAGACCTAGCATCCAATCCGGATTATAATTACCCTGATTTTTCAAAGTTGGATCGGTAATCGGAGTTCCTGAGGTATTGTGGATGATCTGACCGAAGTATGGAGAAGCAGGATCTTCTACTCGGGCAAAACCTGCACCGTAGATATTACCCATTCGCTCGCCGATTCTAGCCTGGATGTTAGCGCCGTTTCTGCCTGTCAAGGTATAAGTGGTCAAACCTTCGGTCAACTCAAGCACGTAGCCACGGGTACGGGTAAAGTTGGCCATGAAGTTCCAGTTGAAGCCATTTGCAGATCTTACTGGATTACCGCTTAGGACTACCTCGATCCCTTTGTTTTGGATCTGACCCGCATTGATGATTCGTGATGCATAGCCTGTGGCGATGTCCAGTTCGATCGGGATGATCTGGTTTCTGGTACGGTTGTCAAAGTAGGTGAAATCCAATCCTAATCTTCCATCCATGAATCTCACATCAATACCTGTCTCAAAAGAAGCGGTTCTTTCAGGTTTCAAGTCTGCATTTGAAAGTCTGTTAGATTCTGCTTTTGCCTGAATACTACCCCAAGCCACTGCGGTGTTATACACATTGGAAAGCGCGTACGGATCAGTATCGTTACCTACTTCTGCGTATGCTCCTCTCAATTTCAAGAAGGAAATCGCTTTTGGCATGGTGATCATATCGGATACCACTGCGCTGAGTGTAGCAGATGGATAGAAGTAGCTGTTGTTGCTTACCGGAAGTGTACTTGACCAGTCGTTACGGCCGGTTACGTCTAGGAAAAGGACGTTTTTGTATCCGATTTGACCAAAGCCATACAAGGAGTTGATTCGCTTTTCGGAGGTAAACTGGTTCACTTGAAGGTTAACTGCCGTATTGGTGAAGTTGTAAATACCAGGAATCAACAACTGAGGGGCTACTGTTTCTACATAGCGGTTGTCCTGACGCATCGCGTTTCCACCTATAGCCACGCTGTAAGACCAGGTAGGTTTAGTCGTCTCAGAGTAAGTCAAAAGGAAGTCAGAGTTTTGCTCGGAGAAGAACAAATCGTCTTCTCTATAGCTGCCTCTAGGGAATCGTTGGGTACTGAAAGCCCGCTTCCGATCGCGAAGTTCGTTGTAGGTATCGAGACCAGTTCTCACCATCAAGGTCAACTTCGGCGTAAACTTGTACGTCGCCATGATATTACCGAAGATTCGGTCCTTAGCCTGTCCGTTGGTATTTTCATACACGTTGAAGTACGGGTTGTCGTGGTAATTGTAGTTGTAATTGTACTGTTGAATTCCCTCCAATCCAGGCATCCAATAATTTCTTAGGCTTCGGGTATTTACCTGTCTCCCGTACCAAATCCAGAGGTACATCAAGCTTTCCGTACCATAAGAAATACTTGGTCTGTTTCCGCTTTCAGTACGCTGGTAGTTGATCGCTGAATTTACCGTCAGCTTATCAGTCACATTGATGCCACCGTTCATGGCGATGGTGTTTCGCTTCAGGTCTGTATTTGGGATCGTGCCTTTTTGATCCAGATTGGTCCAAGAAAGTCGGATGTTGGACTTTTCGTTTGCCCCCTCTAAAGCAAAGTTGTTTGACAAAGTCACCCCTGTCTGAAAGAAATCATTGATATTGTTTGGCTGAGAAACCCAAGGAGTAGGAGTGATGGTGCTACCCGCAGGAGCATTCAAATCACCGCCTCGGAATCCTGGTACAGATCTCGGAGAGTCAAATTGTGGGATCAACGTGCCTTTGTCCAATTCAGGACCCCAGCTTTCATCTACGCCATCAGCGACACCCGAACCGGCACCATTTACAAAAGCAAACTGTCCATTGTTGCCCTGTCCATACTTGTCCTGCCACTGAGGAAGTCTTAAGATGGTATCAAAAGTAGTGTTGGAGTTAATGGTCACTCCCAATCCTTTTTTGCCTTTTCCGGATTTGGTGGTGATCAAAATCGCACCGTTTGCTGCTCTAGAGCCATACAAAGCGGCTGCAGCAGGACCTTTCAATACAGTCATCGATGCCACATCATCTGGGTTGATTTCACCGGCAGCATTACCGTAGTCAGTTTCCTGATTACCTCGTCCGGATGAACCCACGATATTGTTTGAAATAGGGACACCATCCACTACAAATAGCGGTTGGTTAGCGTTGATATTCAGGGAAGATTCTCCTCGGATGGTCACTCGGGTAGATCCACCGATACCTGAGGAAGAGTTGGTAATCTGCACCCCTGCCACTCTTCCACTGAGAGAGTTGATGACGTTGGTTTCTCTTGCTTCGGTAAATTGACTTCCGTCAATTGCCTGCACAGAGTAGCCCAAAGCTTTGGTTTCTCTCTCCACACCCAAGGCGGTGACTACGATCTCATTCAGAGCCACACCTTCTGAAAGTGTGATGTCTACGACGGTCGTGGCTCCTACCAAAAACTCTTTCGTTTCAAAACCCACAAAGGAAAAAACCAAGGTCTCCCCACTTGCAGCCTGAATGGCGTAGGTTCCATCCACATCAGTCACCGTGCCACGGCTGGTACCTTTTACCAAGACTGTTGCGCCAGGTAAAGGTTCGTTTTTCAAATCACTTACTTTTCCTGTGACCCGAGTCTGCTGGGCGAAGGAAAAATTGAGGACTAGCAGCATACATACTGTCATTATCCCCTGCCAAATGCTTTTTTGAGCAATCATGTTAAGGTAGTAGTTTGGAATAGGTAAACTTTTTTGGTTAAAAATTTTACCAAAACTATACACCTACTGTTCCCTCGGGATTACTCACCTTTTACCAAAAAATGAATTAATTCAATGTTAATTTTGTAAAAAGTCCCTCAAATACATCTAAAATGCTATTTTTTAACATTAACCTTTCTTAACATCTAGATAAGTGTTCTATATGCAGTAAAAATTTCTGGCATAAAAGTGTAGCAATTGTAAACAATGATGCTTTCTAAGTAGAGTTAGAAAATGATTGCCCTCTTCAAATCCCTCAGACTTTAGTAGTCTTGGTTTACCCAACTTTCTCCAACAAATACACCCGCAGCATGGCCCGAGACACAAATCCCAAACTGGTATAAAGTCTCAAAGCAGGGGTGTTGTCAGGATAAAGGTGTAGAAAAGGAGTTTTCCCTCGCTGCTGAATCGCCTGTAGGACATGCGGCATGACTTTCTTTGAAATTCCCTGTCCAGCAAAATCCGGATGGGTGCAAACCGCACTCACTTCGGTGTATGGACTAGGACTCAAGCGCGAACCCGCCATGGATACCAATTTTCCATCTGAGAAAAACCCGAAGTAGTCCCCAAAATCAATCGTTTTGTTCAGAAAAGGTCCTGGTTTGGTCAGTTGGGTTAAAGCAAGCATCTTTTCTACATGTCTTGCATCAAGGGGGAGAATTTCCGGTTGAGGCGCCACACTTGAAAAATCCCGCTCGCAAACCAGCTGTAAAAGCTCACGGTCGTTGTGGACTTTCCATTTCTCATCCGGTGGAAGGTGATCCGGTGGAAAAAGTATCACTCGCTGTCCTGCTTCCAAGTAGTCATTCAATTCGTCAAGATTCTCCTTTTGGTAGGCTGGCAACCCGGCAAAGAAGCCCATTTCCCTATTTACCAATCGCACGCGGTCTGTCCCAAAAGACAATGTGTGACTTCCTGTATTCAGGGCGTTCCAAATGGGATTATCGAGAGGATGACACATACTAGGGGGAAATCTGAAAGCTGAACCTTCGACTTGGCTCAGGTTCCGAAATGGAGGTTGATAGGTTAATAATGTCAGAAAGATGAACCTTCGACTTCGCTCAGGTTCCGAAATGGAGGTTGATAGGTTAATAATGTCAGAAAGCTGAACCTTCGACTTCGCTCAGGTTCCGAAATGGAGGTCGGCGGATTTATAAAATCAGAAAGGTGCAGATTGGAGAATGCGAAAGTAAAAAAGCTAAAATCAGAAAGCCGGAAAAAGCCCAAAAAATTCTCAAGTGGCTTTGAATCCCAATTTTCACCTGACCAAGTTGAGGTAATTAGCTGAGTTTTGTCAGTCTTTTTACTTTCAATTATTCCCTATTTTGGACATTCAAATTAACTTTTAAAGCTTTCGCAGCCCATCTATGACAAACGCCATTTACCTCACCACCACAGAGCCATTTTCAGGCAAATCCATCTTTGCACTCGGTTTGGTCAATTTGCTGGCCTCCAAAACAGACAAAATCTCCTACTTCAAGCCCATCGTCACGGTCAAGAAAAACCAACACGACCGTCGGCTTGAGTTGATCAAAAAGCACTTCAAACTTGCGCTTCCCTATGAGGACATGTATGCGTTTACCATCGAAAAGGCCTTCAAGGAAATCAACCGGAACAATGAGGCGGGACTGATCGACACGATCATTGATAAGTTTCAGCGAATCCAGGAAAACTCGGATTTTGTGGTAGTCGAGGGGACAGACTTTGCAGGAGTTACGACCAATTTGGAGTTTAACGGAAATGTGGCCATCGCCAAAAACCTGGGAATTCCTGCCGCCATCATCCTGAATTGCGCCCATAAATCGGTTCTTGAAATCGTCGAGCAAGGCTTGGCCGCGATCAATTCGTTCACCGCAGAAGGGGTTCAGGTGCTCACGTTGGTAGCCAACAAGGTTGAATCAGGCAGAGAAGCAGACATCAAAGCCAAGCTCCGAGAGGTGCTGGACCCAAACATTTTGATCTGTACCATTCCATCCCACATGGAGCTGAGTAATCCGACCATGGAGGAAATCAGGGAGTCGATGGGTGCAAAAGTGATTTTGGGCGAAAAGCATCTGACCAATCGGGTGGATCACACCATTGTGGGCGCCATGCAGCTGCGAAATTTTCTCCAGCGACTTGAAAATAATACCCTCGTCATCACCCCAGGGGATCGGGGAGATATCATCATTGGCGCTTTGCAAGCCAATATTTCCAAAAACTTCGGCAAGATCTCGGGCCTGATTCTTTCAGGAGGGATGTTGCCGGAGGATTCTATTGTGAAGCTGATTGAGGGTTTGGAGACGGTGGTGCCGATCCTCCAGGTGGAGGAACCGACCTTCGAGGTGGTTACCGAGGTGAGCAATATCAAAGCGAGGATAGCTGCTGAGGATAAGGAAAAAATTGCCATTGCCATCCGCTTGTTTGAGCAGGCAGTGGATGAAAAGGCGCTTACTGACAAGCTTATCGGGTTTCATTCGGATGTGCTTACTCCGCGCATGTTCCAATACCAACTTGTCAAAAGAGCCAAATCTTCCATCAAACACATTGTCTTGCCGGAAGGTGAGGAGGATCGGGTGCTTCTGGCTGCCGACCAATTGATCAAACAGGGAGTGGTGCGATTGACCCTTTTGGGAAATAGAGAATCCATCGAGCTCACCGCCAAGCGATTGAATTTATCCTTGGATCTCAATTCGATTCAGATCGAAAGCCCGCTGAGTTCGCCCCGCTTTGAGTCGTATGCAGAGACGCTGTACGAGCAGCGCAAAAGCAAAGGGCTTTCACTCGAAATGGCCCGTGACCTGATGCAGGATGTCTCTTACTTCGGTACCATGATGGTGTATCGGGGAGATGCAGACGGGATGGTGAGTGGTGCGATTCATACGACCCAACATACCATTCGCCCTGCTTTGCAGTTTGTGAAGACCAAGCCAGGCAATTCGACCGTTTCTTCGGTGTTTTTCATGTGTCTGCCTAATCGGGTAGCGGTGTTCGGAGATTGCGCGGTGATTCCGAATCCCAGTGCGGAGCAGCTGGCAGACATCGCCATTTCCTCGGCTGAGTCGGCCTTGATGTTTGGGATCGAACCCAAAATCGCGATGCTTTCCTATTCTTCAGGTACCTCAGGAGAAGGAGAAGAGGTGGAAAAAGTTCGTAAAGCCACCCAACTGGCGAAAGAAAGAAGGTCTGATCTGAAAATTGAGGGCCCCATCCAATACGATGCCGCGGTGGATCCTGTCGTAGGAAAGCAAAAGCTGCCCAACTCAGAAGTTGCCGGACAGGCCAGCGTGTTGATCTTTCCTGATCTCAATACCGGAAACAATACCTACAAAGCCGTGCAGCGGGAAACCGGCGCTATCGCCATCGGGCCAATGCTCCAAGGCCTAAACAAGCCAGTCAATGACCTCAGCCGTGGTTGTACCGTGGTGGATATCTTCAATACAGTGGTGATTACCGCGATTCAAGCGCAGGAAGGATGATTTACGAAGTACGAAGTACGATTTACGACATCTTGTTAAGAGTAAAGGTTGACATCTAATTCCTAGCTTTTCTCAACTCAATGAAAATCATATCGTCAAAATATAGCTTGTATTTTCCGGTACATCGGTCAATAGTCATTAGCTTGTCGAAGTACCTGACATCGGACTTTTCTCTCGTTTCCCGTCATTGGTCTTCCGGCTTAGTATGCATCGGTCACCGGACATCGGTCATTGGTCATCCGACAATCAATCTTCCGTCTTCTGTCTCCTATCTTCCCTCTTTTCAACCATGAACGTCTTCGTCATCAACTCCGGCAGCAGCTCGATCAAGTACCAACTCATCTCCATGCCTGAGGCAAAAGTCCTTTGCTCCGGTCTCGTAGATCGGATCGGATTGGAGGGAAGCAAGGTCGAGCACAAGTCTTTTTTACCTCAGGGCGAAGTGAAAAAAGTGCTTGAAATTCCCGTTCTGCACCATTCTGTTGGGCTGCAGGAAGTAGCCAAATTGCTCACCGATGCAGAAGTAGGGGTGATTTCCGATCCTTCCAAAGTGGAGGTAGTAGGGCATCGCATAGTGCATGGAGGAGAAAAATTCGCTTCCACCCAAGTCATCACTCCCGAGATCAAAGCCAAAATCAAGGAGCTATTTCCTTTGGCACCGCTTCACAATCCAGCCAATTACCTTGGAATTGAGGTGGCGGAAAGCATTTTCCCTCATGCCCGACAGATCGCAGTGTTTGATACGGCCTTCCACCAAACCATGCCCGCCGAGGCCTTTCGCATGGCGATTCCGAATGAGTTGTACACCCAACATGGCATTCGGGCGTATGGATTTCATGGCACCAGTCATAAGTATGTCAGCGAGCGCGCACAAGAGTTTTTGAAGAAAAAGGAGTCCAAACTTATCACCATCCACCTCGGTAATGGCTGCAGCATGGCAGCTGTAGAAAATGGAAACTGCGTCGATACCAGCATGGGCCTCGGTCCGATGAATGGACTCATCATGGGAACCCGAGCGGGTGACATCGATCAGTCCGTGATTTTTTACCTGATTCGCGAACTCGGCTATTCTCTCGATGAGGTAAATAACTTGCTGAATAAAAAAAGCGGGATGCTCGGTCTGACCGGGTTCAGCGATATGCGGGACATCGGAAAATTGTATCATCAGGGTCAGCCCGAAGCCATCTTGGCCTACCAGCTGTATGCCTATCGGATCAAAAAGTACATCGGTTCCTTTGCTGCGGCCATGAATGGCTTGGATGCGATTGTCTTTACCGGTGGAGTAGGGGAAAACGACCAACTCACCCGAAGCTTGGTGTGTGAAAAGATGGATTTCCTCGGTATCCAACTCGATTCGGAAAAGAACAATTTGCCCAACTCCGGCCTTCGTGAAATTCAATCCGACAACTCAGCAGTCAAGGTCCTAGTCATCCCAACCAATGAAGAGTTGGAGATTGCGAGACAGTGTGTTGGGGTTGTGTAAACCCTAAAATCATTTCCCTAGGCTGGTAATGAGCTCCAACGGAGCGTCCTATACCAGCCATGGGTGCAATCCATGGCTAAGGATCACCCCCAAAAATCCCCTCGCTGGCGCACGGATTTCAATTTGAAACGAGGCGCAAATCGCCAGCGAAACGGAGAATGATTATTTCAATTTACCGGGTTTGCATTGAAACCAGCTCCAACGGAGCGTCTTATTCCAGCCATGGGTGCAACCCATGGTTTAGGATCACCCCCAAAAATCCCCCTCGCTGGCGCATGAATTTCAGTTTGGAACGAGACGCAAATCGCCAGCGAAACGGAGAATGATTATTTCAATTTACCGGGTTTGCATTGAAACCAGCTCCAACGGAGCGTCTTATTCCAGCCATGGGTGCAATCCATGGTTTGGGATCAATCCCAAAAATCCCCCTCGCTGGCGCACGGATTTCAAGTTAGAACGAGGCGTAGATCGCCAGCGAAACGGAGAATGATTATTTCAATTTACCGGGTTTGCATTGAAACCAGCTCCAACGGAGCATCTTTTATCAGCCATGGGTGCAACCCATGGTTTAGGATCACCCCCAAAAATTCCCACGCTGGCGCACGGATTTCAATTTAGAACGAGACGCAAATCGCCAGCGAAACGGAGAATGATTATTTCAATTTACCGGGTTTGCATTGAAACCAGCTCCAACGGAGCATCTTTTATCAGCCATGGGTGCAATCCATGGTTTGGGATCAACCCCAAATATCCCCTCGCTGGCGCACGGATTTCAATTTGAAACGAGACGCAAATCGCCAGCGAAACGGAGAATGTTTGTTTCAATTTACCGGGTTTGCATTGAAACCAGCTCCAACGGAGCGTCCTATACCAGCCATGGGTGCAACCCATGGCTAAGGATCAACCCCAAAAATCCCCACGCTGGCGCGCGAATTTCAGTTTGGAACGAGACGCAAATCGCCAGCGAAACGGAGAATGATTATTTCAATTTACAGAGATTGCATTGAAACCAGCTCCAACGGAGCGTCTTATATCAGCCATGGGTGCAACCCATGGCTAAGGATCAACCCCAAAAATCCCCCTCGCTGGCGCACGGATTTCAAGTTAGAACGAGGCGCAAAATCGCCAGCGAAACGGTGAATGATTATTTCAATTTACAGAGATTGCATTGAAACCAGCTCCAACGGAGCGTCTTATATCAGCCATGGGTGCAACCCATGGCTAAGGATCAATCCCGAAAATCCCCCTCGCTGGCGCACGGATTTCAATTTGGAGCGAGGCGCAGATCGCCAGCGAAACAGAGAATGTTTGTTTCAATTTACCGGGTTTGCATTGAAACCAGCTCCAACGGAGCGTCCTATACCAGCCATGGGTGCAACCCATGGTTTAGGATCAATCCCGAAAATCCCCCTCGCTGGCGCACGGATTTAAATTTGGAGCGAGGCGCAGATCGCCAGCGAAACGGAGATGCATTCACGTAATTTAATAAGGTAATTTCTATCAAATTCATCCTTGGATATACTCGTTTCTATTCAAACCTTACCAAAATCAATTTTTTCTTTCCTTCTCCCTTGCCCAAATTCCGCAATTTTTCCGTTGTAACTTTGCCCTGTCAACTCAGATTCTTATTTAAAAAACCCTAAAAATATCACTCGTGCGTTTTAGGAAACCATGGCTATTTCTCGGTCTGCTGCTCTTGCCCCTGTTGCTGTTTGCCTTTCTTTTCATTTTTGTGAATCAAAATCAAGAAGTTTTGGTGAATCGAGCTTTAAAGGCTTTTAACCAAAGCATTCATGGCGAGATACAATTCGACTCCTCCGAGCCGGCACTTTTTGAAAATTTCCCATACATCTCTATTGACCTGCGTGGATTGCGGCTTTATGAGGACAAGTCCCGAAAAACACCAATCGTACAAGTCGATGATTTTTACCTCGGATTCAACCTTTGGAACCTACTTCAAAGCAACTATACCGTAAAAAAAATCAAAATCTCCGGTGGTTATTTGCATGTAATCAAAGACCTCGACCAAAAACTCAACGTGATGAAGGCTTTGGAAAATGTAAATGAATCAGACACGATTGCCACAGAAGCCATTGACTTTGACTTGGCTTCGTTTCAAGTGAGTAATTTTTTCGCATCGTATCTCGACATGGGGGATAGCTTGGAGACTGACCTTCGAGTCAATGGTCTCATCGCCTCAATCAGTTTCAGGGATTCGATCTATCGGGTAGGATTAGAGACTCGATTCGACATGGATCTGCTTTCCAAAGGATTTCCAACCTTTATCAGTCAAAAGAAAACCGGCCTGAAGCTGGACTTAACTTATGACAGCGATTCGCAGCAACTACAGATTGCCAAGTCACGTCTGGAGTTGGAGGAAGCTGATTTTGAACTGGCTGGAAAAGTCGCTTTGGTGGATGAGGGGGTGGATTTGGATTTAAAAATCGATGGTCGAAAACCTGATTTTAATCTGCTGGGCGCATTTTTGCCTAAGGAAGTGGCTAATGGACTCAAGGAATACCAAAATCAGGGGGACGTCTTTTTTCGAGGATCTGTTCTCGGAAAAGCTGGAAAAGGTGAAATGCCAGCCATCAATTTTGAATTTGGCTGCGAAAATGCTTTTTTCCTTAAAACCGCAAGCGACCAAAAATTAGATGAACTTCGGTTTACCGGATTTTTCACCAATGGTGCGGAGCGGAGTCTTCGTACCTCGGAATTTCATCTGATCAATTTTAAGGCAAAACCCGGGAAAGGTGATTTTCAAGCCAATTTGATTGTCAAAAACTTTGAAGATCCCTATGTCAAAATCAATATGCTGGCAGATTTGGACCTCGATTTTGTCGGGGAGTTTTTTGATTTGGAGGGCTTTGAAGGGATCTCGGGTGAGATCAAACTTTCCATGGACTTTGACGAACTTCAGGATGTCTCGATGGATCGGGCCGATCTGGTTCAGCTCAAGGAAAGTATACAAAGTGAGCTGATTCTATCCAATCTGAGCTTTTCCTTGCCCGGATTGGCTCAGCCGATCAAAAAAATGAATGCCAAGGCCATCCTGCAGGACGGAGCACTGAAACTCGAGCAGTTTAACATGGGTATCGGGTCCTCGGATTTAAGTTTGTCGGGAAGTCTGAGTGATTTTCCGGCAGTTTTTCATCAGTTGAATGAACCGGTCGTGGCCAAGCTGAACATTAAATCCACCCTTTTTGACCTGAAGGATGTGCTTGGTGATAGTTTGACAGTAGAGGTGGTTCGGGATGTTTCCGCCAGCTTTTCTTTTGATGCGGTAGCCAAGGATTTGTTAGCGTTTGACTACCTGCCCAAGGGGAATTTTTTCATCGATGACTTGTACATGAAGCTGGAAAAATTTCCCCACGTCCTCCATGACTTTCACGCCGATGTGCTGATTGGGGAAAATGACCTGAGCATCCGGGACTTCAAGGGCGAGGTGGATCAGACGGATTTCTTGTTTACCGGAAAGGTGGAAAACTACCGAAAATGGTTTCAAAAAGAACTGTCCGGAAAGTCGAGTTTCACCCTTGATTTGGTCTCCAATCAGATTCGGATCAATGACCTGCTAACCTACGACGGGGTGAATTATCTGCCGGTTTCCTATCGGGACGAGACGCTGAGAAATCTCAGTCTGAAAGCCAAAATTGATCTTAATTATAAGAATGGCCTCCAATCCATGGATCTCAACCTGGAGCAGTTTAAGGGTAAATTGAGCCTTCATCCGCTAAAGTTGGAGTCTTTCAGTGGTCGGGTAAACTGGGAAAACGGGTGGTGGAATGTCCGTGATTTCGGGGGAATAATGGGTGATTCGGATTTTCGGGTGGATCTTTTGTACAGCAGTGAAAAAGACAGCACCAATCGAAAAAATGAGTTTCGTCTTCGGGCAAAAGCCTTGGATTTGGACGCTTTGATGGGATTTGAGGGGATCCAAAAAGACACGAATCATCAGGAAGTCTTCAATATTTTCTCACTTCCGTTTTCCCAAATGAGCTTTTCGGCCAAAATCGGCAAATTAAAGTATCATACCTATTGGTTGGAAAAAGTCTCCCTGCAGGCACGCACTGATCCTGATCACATGCTGTATCTGGATTCGCTTACTATGCGCGTAGCGGATGGGAGTATGGGCATGAAAGGCTATTTCAATGGTTCGGACCCCAAAAACATCTACTTCTATTCAGACCTGAAAGCCGATAAATTGGATATCGACAGGTTGCTTTTCAAGGTGGAGAATTTTGGCCAAGACTACCTGATCAATGAAAATCTCAAGGGCAGGATATCGGGTACGATCAAAAGTAAATTCAAGGTGCATCCTGATTTGACACCTATCTTGGACCAATCAGAAGCCACCATGAATCTGAGAGTGTACAATGGCAGTTTGATCAACTTTGCTCCGATGCAGGCGATGTCAGCGTATTTTGCGGACAAAAATCTAAACAACGTGAGGTTTGATACGCTCAGCAACACCTTCGAACTTAAAAACGGAACGCTTTTAATTCCCAAAATGGATATCAGTTCCTCCTTGGGATTTATAGAATTGTCGGGCAAGCAGGGTTTGGATATGACCATGGATTACCTCATCAGTGTGCCGCTTTCGATGGTGACCCAAGTAGGGTTTCGTGCTTTGTTTGGCAAGAATCGCAGCGAAGTTGATCCAGACCAAGAGGATGCGATCATCACTAAAGCCGGAGATCGACGAGTGCGTTTTGTAAACATCCGAATGACAGGCACACCAGATAAGTACGATGTCAAGTTGGGTAGGAGATAGGTAGCCCCAACGGTGCATTTTTTAGCCATGCGGCCAGCTGACCAGCGGTTTTAATCGCTGGACGTTTGGATCGCAAGTTGAACCCCCAAAAATCCCCCTCGCTGGCGCACGGATTTCAATTTGAAACGAGACGCAAATCGCCAGCGAAACGGAGAATGATTATTTCAATTTACCGGGTTTGCATTGAAACCAGCTCCAACGGAGCGTCCTATACCAGCCATGGGTGCAACCCATGGCTA
>Ga0075157_10000804_pt1 | contig 21998 bp, 25 predicted proteins | sample JI81BgreenDNA_FD_70967 | JGI IMG/M metagenome (GOLD analysis project Ga0075157, IMG submission 70967) | Wastewater effluent complex algal communities from Wisconsin, to seasonally profile nutrient transformation and Carbon sequestration -... | ecosystem: Engineered > WWTP > Effluent > Algae...
TGTCTGATGTCATTATTCATGAAATCAGCAAGGAAATACAGGCTAAATTTGCTCAAGACCCCAAATCAGGTAAGAAGATTTACTCTATTTTTATGGAGTTGGCTCAAAATATCTTTTTTTATTCTTCCGAATCGACTACATTAGGGGGCAACACCTATCGTATTGGATCCATTGTATTGAGTCAGGAGAACGATAATTATGTGCTAACAGCAGGTAATATTGTAGATAAAAAATGGATACCCGTACTTTGGGATAAATGCGAGATGATTAACTCTATGGATAGAGAAGCTTTAAGAAAATTAAAATTTGAACAGAAAGATACTGGTGAGTTAAGTACCGAAAACAGCAAGGGTGCTGGTATTGGCTTAATTCAGATAGCCTTAACCTCAGCACAGCCTATATCTATAGAGTTTAGAGATATTAATGATCATAAATCTTTCTTTGCCTTGTCTGTTAGTGTAAAGAAAAACCTATAACAAAAAAACACAACCATAATGGAAAATCTGATTATCGAAGGTGTAAAAAGTACTTACTTCACACCACAGGTTATTTTCAATGCTGAAACTGGTGAATGTTCTATTACTGGCGAATCTTATTTAGAAGATACTTGGGATTTTTATCGCCCTATTTTAGGATGGTTAAAACAATATGCAGAAGAGGTAAAAACACCTATTAACTTTACATTTGACCTGACCTACTACAATACCAGCTCGTCTAAATGCTTTCTGGATATTGTAAAACAGCTCAAAGAGTATCAAGATGCTGGTGGCTCTGTAGTTATCAACTGGAAACATCCTGAAGATGATGATGATATAAGAGAAGAAGCTGAAGATTACAAGAACTTTTTAAATATTGAGATAAATATCATTTCATACTAAAAGTAACCTATTGATTTACAAATTTTTAAGCTTTTAGATTGTGAATTTTTACATTAATCCTAGCTACCTTGAGTACATCTTGGTAGCTTTATTCTTTGCTATTTATTTACTTTATTTTATACTGGCTCGTTATAAAGCCGATCGCCTCAATTTACCTTTAAGGGGTTATTTTTGGGCTAAACTAGTATTCAGAAGTACTTATATTGCCTTTGTTGTGATTGCCTTGCTGGGTCCTATTTTTGGAGAAGAGAAACAACAAATTAAGGTAAAAGGAAAAGACATTGTTTTTGCCATTGATGTATCTAGTTCTATGGATGCCCAAGACGTGTTACCCAGTCGTATAGAGAAAATAAAATATGAACTTCAACTACTACTTTCCAATCCATTACAAGCCAGAATGGGGCTTGTAACCTTTGCTTCGGAAGCTTTTAGTTCTTGTCCACTTACCAAAGATTATACTTTGCTTCAAAACATATTCATTCCTGCCCTTTCTACCAAACAAACATACGGACAAAGCACTCAGCTCTACAATGCTTTGGATATGAGTATCAAAAGTGTGATTAGAGAAAAAGAAGATAAAATTCATAAAAGAGCTAAAATTATTGTATTATTTACAGATGGCGAAGATTTTGGGGATGATTATGGTGATTTGGCAAATCTCATACAACGCAAAGGTATTCATCTGATGATCATAGGTGTTGGTTCTGAAGAAGGTAGCCCCATACCTACGCCAACAGGCTACAAAAAAAATGAAAAAGGCGAAAAAGTTATTTCCAAATTTAATAGAAAAGCTCTGATTCAGCTAGCCCAAATGAGTGGCGGCAAATATTTTGAAATTAGCAAGCAAGGAAACATCAATAGGAATGATATGGAGAAAGTTAAAGCCAATCTTGAAGAAATACAAGGTACTCTTGAAGATAAACGAGAAATAGGCTTAGATTCTAATAAATATTATTATTTCTTAATTATTGCTTTTATCATGATTTGTGTAGATATGATGATTACTACTCGTATTATAAAACTAAAGTACAGATAGTTATACATTGTGAATACTCAAATCTATTGACTGTTTTTCTTCTTCACCTAAAAACCAAATTACATACACAAGCCACCACAGAGAAGGAAAACCTCCTACATTCATCAAAACAAATGTTCCTGTATGGAAAAGCACTCCCATTGGTAAGAAAACGTATTTACTTTTAGGGTAAACCATAATTAAAATAAATCCTAGCTCAAAAACGATTGTCATAATGCTGAAAAGAACACACAAAGTGTTTGATTGGGAAATCCATAGCCCCCAAGTAGTTGGATGTGAAAGCAAATGTGTTTGAAGAGTTTGTGGCTCAAACCAAGTAAAACCTGCAATCATGAGTTTTTCTAAGCCTGTTTGCAGATATACACAAGCCACCACTAGTTGCATGAGTCGCAAACTCCATGCTTGTATTTCTTTTGTATTTTTTTTGATTTCTATCAGTAAAAACGGCAATAACATACTTACATAGCCCCACGTAGCATAGGTATGATCTATTTTTCCGAAACCATATAAGAAACCTTGTAAAATTAAAATAATACAAAGGGCTAATATCCAGAATAGTGCTGACCATTTTCTCCAAAAACTTATCAAAACAAACAAATACAATACTGCAAACCAATAAAAGAGTTGCTCTTCAGATGGAAAAGGTATCCATTTGAGTAGAAAATGAGGCTCATAAAATTCAGCAGCTCTATTCAATAGTTTGAGGCTTTTATACCATGTAAAACTCTCGTAAATCCATACAATCGCTAAAAATACTTGTAGAAAGACTACTTTATTTCGTTGAATAGAAATATTCCAAAAATTTTGAATAAATGACGTATTGAAGATCTTCCAACGAAAAACTATATTTCTGTAATAAAATGCCAAAGCCAAAATACTTAGAAAAGAGAACCGAATGAGTATTTGCTCAGCTTTACCTAAGAAAAATTCAAGTTGGAATCGGTGTTTTTCAGTAAAAAAACGAGGATAAAAAGTGTCTATCAAACTTGTAAGCCATTTGGAAGCATTCTCTGGGTTTTGATAGACTACAATAATTTCGTCTTTTAGAAAAGTCCAATACACTATTTGAAATAATAAATTGATTATTAATACAATATACAAAAAGAGTCTATTTGTTTTCATAGGTTGCAATCAATGAAGAATCTCTTTTTGTATTTGAAATTTGTATTCGATATAAATTCCATGTTTTTACATCTTGATATGTTGAATACAAGTTTTGAGTACTTTTTCTAAACTTTTTCTCAAAGTCATTCATCTTGTTTTGATAATAATATTTTCTGACAAGATAATTAAAAACTCCCTCATCTACACCTAATTGATAGATGTTAAATTTATAAACATTGTTCTGTTTATTGGTATAATACAAAATAAATAATTCTTCCGTTTGGTGTTTTCTGATAGGCTCAGCAAACATTCCAAATCGGAAGAACGGGTAAAAATCATTGATAAGTAAAAAAGGAAGCCAAACCAGTAACAAAACGATTGCTATCTTTTTATACATGCGTGTATTTTATCGTTTTGAAAAAGATTTTGTTTCCACTACAATAAAGCCTTTGGTGGTACGAGCATACATTTTTACAGGCAATTGGTCGGCATCAGCCGTAACAGCTATACGAATAGAAGTTGTTTCGACTTGTTCAACTGTAGGGGAAACTACTCCTAAAATATAACACTCTTTCGTCCCATTATAAACACTCATGCTTTTTTTACCTAAATATTTAAACTTGATTGTTTCTTTCTTTTCGGGTTCAGCAATAATCTGAATAGTGATGATGTCATTGACTTTCAGGTTTTTAAAATTCACTTGACGAAGTTTGTAAAAGGCACTAAAGCCATCTTCAGTTTCAGCAGAAAAATCAGTTGTTTTCTTTTCGCTTGGGCGTTCGAGTGTGTAACTAACAGCCTTACCCAATTTATGATTGTATTCTGTAATGAAATTGGTCTTGTTTTTTCCATCATCTACAAAAGCATGTAATTTCTGAGGGCGTAATTTTTTAGAATCTACCCATGAAGTAACTTTGTTATCAAAATTAATAATACCCAAAGCAGCCGTAATTTTACCAATGGCTGTAATTTTATAACAGGTCTGATTGTTGAGTGTTACCGTTTGATTATCAACTTGTAAAGTCAATTCAGCTACATCACTCCCATCTTTTGAGACTTTATAGGTGATTTTTTCTCCTGATGGATTCAACTGAGCTTTTGCTAAAAACGGAAATGTAATAAATAAAAAAAGAGATAAATATTTCATTGTATTGATATTTGAGTCGTAATTTACAAATTTCTGTCAAAAATCAAGCCCGATTTTTGAATTCTAATGATTTAGAAAAAAGAAAAGATACAACAACAACCACAAACCATCTAAAAAATGCCAAAATATGGAGACCAATTTTAAACGTTTTTGGTTAGGTGGATTCATTGAGTACACAAAGGACTCAATATATTGATGTTTTTTGAGAGCCTGCCAAGTCAAAACCAAAAGAGCTATCATACCAGCCAGAAGGTGTAAAATATGTAAGCCTGTCAGTACATATACATAAGCAACAGATGTCTTTCCTTTAACAAGTACAAGCCCTTTTTCCTGAAGATGTACCCATCCTATCACTTGGCAAACCATAAAGGTAAGCCCTAAGAAAATGGTTGAACCTAAAAAATAACGATACCCAACAAAATCATCGTTTTTAAACGACAAATTTGCTTGATGAAGGGTATAACTACTGATAAGAATAATAAATGTACTGAAATTGAATATTTTAGGTAGCTGAAAATCCAACCATCCTTTAGAACCCTTAGAAAGACTATATGCCAACAGAAGTATCAAAAATAAAACACCCATACCAATCATGGCTATGATGAGCATGTTTTCTTGGTATGAGCGTTTTGAATTCAGCAATTTTAACATCTACTTGTGTATTATAAATTTCTAACACCAAAGTGTATGTTTTTGTTTCAGAGATTTTTTAATCTTCTCTGCCTTTTTTATTTTCGTCAGATTCTGCCATTCGTACAATTTTAGGGCTAAACTTAGCGATTATCTCCACCAAATCTCTTTGGGCTAGCATCACATGGTTGATGTCTTTGTATGCCATAGGAGCTTCATCTAAATCACCACCCAATAAAGTAATACCTTTTTCTTGCAGAAGTTTCTTTACTTCATTCATCGTGAAACTGTTAAAGGCTTTATTTCTACTCATGAGTCTGCCCGCTCCATGCGAAGCCGAATTTACGGCTGAAATATCTCCTTTTCCACGAACTACAAAACCTTGTGTAGCCATGGATGCAGGAATAATGCCCAAAACTCCTTTTTGAGCAGGTGTAGCCCCTTTTCTGTGTACCATTACCTCTGTTCCATCAGCCAATTTTTCTTTCCATGCAAAATTATGATGGTTTTCTATTGTAAAAAGAGGCTTTTTACCCAAAACTTTTGCCATTCTTCTGTGTATTTGATGATGATTGGCAACAGCATACTCTCCAGCAAGGTTCATGGCTATCCAATACTCTTGCCCTGCCTCTGTATTGAGGTCAAGCCATGCCAAATGCTGAGCTTCACGAGGTAGTTTGGTTTGTTCAATGGCTAATTTGGAATAATGATTAGCGATACCAGCCCCAAAACCTCTTGATCCTGAATGAGATAACAAAGCAACATAGTTCCCTTTGGGTAAACTTCCCAAGTCAGCACTGCTTTCTTCTACTATTTCAATCACTCCCCATTCTACAAAATGGTTGCCCGTTCCTGATGTCCCGATTTGAGATAAAGCCTTAGGGTACAAACTTCTAATAAAGGGTGTAGCTTTCCAGTCGGGGTGTTCCCAGACTTCATCTTCTAAAGCATTTCTGTTTGTGCCAGCAATTCCAAAATAGGTATGGTCGCCTAAATGTTTTTTAAATTCGCTTCTGCGTTTTTCGAGCAGAACAGCATCCAACTCAAAGACACTCAAACACATCCGACAGGCAATATCCACACCCACAGCAAAAGGAATAATTTTATCTGCTTCTGTTGCTAGTACCCCTCCAATAGGCAAACCATAGCCCTGATGAGCGTCAGGCATCAAAGCCCCTGCCACAGATATAGGCAGTTTCATGGCTGTATACATCTGTAAAAGAGCTGTTTCTTCAATATGCTCTTTTCCAAAAACCTGATAAGTCAAAGGCTTTTCTCGGAGTTCAAAAGATTTAACACCCTCATTTTCATCTGTTTTTTTAGGCTGTAATTCTTGGGTAAGTTTTGCTATTTCTCCAAAAGTCTCGTCTTCTGTATATTTTTCGGGCTGATAGACTAATTTTTCGTAGGTTTCTAAGAGTAATTTTTTTTCTATTTTTCCTTTTTTGAGTAGAAACTTAGCGAGCTTTCCCGCCTCTTCCAATAATTCTTTATCGTGAAAAAATATTTTTAATTCGTTATTATTAATTTTTGAAGCCATTTTTTTGTCTAATTTTTTTCTTTACTAATATTTCTTTCTCTTCTTTCTGGGTTTTCAAAATACTGATTTTCATAAGTTTACAAACTTGGTTAACTTTTAAATTTACTTGAACAACTTACAGTTTAGACTTGCACAACTTTTCTAAGACCTGTGATTTAGTTTTGTAGCAAAAATCGTGAAAAATTAAATATAAGGTTTATGAAAAAACAGATTTTATCTTTGATGTTGCTTTGCATGGGTGTATCAGTACATGCTCAAATAGGAAAACTTAAAGTTAATAAGAGCGATATAAAGCTCAGCAAAGGGAAAGAAAAAATATCGGAAAAAGCATCTTCTACCTCTTCCTCTCTCAAAGGAAATACTCAGGACTACAATACTTTTTTTGTAGAAAAATACAATTTATTAGATGAGATTATCAAGTCTTTCAGAGGCAACACACCTAATACTCAGGAGGTTAAAGATAAATCTATAAAATTAGATTATCCCAATACAGTTTCTATGCTTAAAAGTAAAGGTAAAAAAGGCATCAGTAATGTAATGATGTATGAGCAATTTATGAGTTTTGGAGAAAAGTTTGCTTTAAGCCCTGGTGATGTGAATAGAGGAGTTCGTTTTGATAAAGATATTTTAAAAATGGCTGACGATATTTTTAGCCAAGCTTCCAAAAAGAAAAATGAAAAACTTATTCCTGAAGCTGTAAAACTCTTAAAATCAGGAAAATTACATACTGAAATGCTTTTGGCTATTGCACCCGAACACCCCCAAGCCAAAACATTAGATAGTGATTTCCAAAGGCTTCTCAACGAAACAGCCAAAGAGTATGAAGCTTATACAAATAAGCTCTTTACCAGCGAGTTCCACAAACAAAATGTAGGCAAAATTTTGTTTTCAAAACAACCTATTGTAGTTGGGAAAGAAACAGCCAACCAGTTTGTAAACTCCTTTGATGGAAAAGATAAAATTTATGCCATTACATATTTGGAAGGCTCTATTGAAGATATGGGCAATTTGAAAACCTATAACTATAGTGATAAAAATGGAAATTATTCAATGCATTTGGATGGGCAACAAAACAATATTGGAATTACATTTTTGCCTGAAGTAAAAGAAAAAGCATACTTACTCATTGAAATTGTCCCCGACCCCAATCAGGCTTTTAGTCCCACAGATGCTCAGGAGTGGTACAAAAAGTTATCTACCTTATCTCCTAAGAAACATACCCTGAAATTGTGGTTATGGGCAGGAAAAACACAAATTGCAGAAAGTCAGGAAATTACATTAGATTGGTCGAATGTAGATAACAATGCCCTGAAAGCCAATGCAGAAGCTGCTACTAAAAAAGCAGAAGACAATTATGCGAAAGTACGTTCATTACCCAAAAGATTTTCTGAACCTGTAGAGAAGTACAAAGACCCACAACTCAACCATGCCAATCTAACAAAGCTTTTTATGGCTCAAGAGAAAAATTGTGCTCAGGTATTAAAAGTTCATACAGTTATTTGGGAAAAGTACAATGGTGGTGCAGATTGGGAAGTAAAAACCAATGATATAGATATTCCAACTATCAAAGCTGTCAATGGAGCTGTAGGTATCATTTTCAAGGGTAAAGATGGAGCTTGTTACTTTGTTGATAGACTCTATTATTTCCAAAAATACCTTGGTGGTGGGAAATATGCCCCTGTAGTACTTGGAAGTGATTATACAAAACCTCAAAAAATAGCTTGTGAGAAGGTAAAATAATTTTCCTGAATTTTATCTTTGGTAAATTATAACCCACCTTTTATAAAGAAAATGCCATTTATAAACACCACTAACTTTATATTTAACAAATTTAATTTATAAAACCCTTCATTTATCAATTTTTATGAGAAAGTTTAGTTTTTTATTTGTAGTAGGTTTAATCCTTCTAAATGCTTGCAAGTCGTCTGTGGACTCAGAACAAAGAACATGGAAAAACAATGTTCAAAATCTTGAAAAGCTTAAAATCCAATATCCTTCTTTAGCTAAGACTTTGGATATCAAACTACAAGATACTAAAAAAATATACAAAGAAGCTGAAGGTATTTCAGATGAGAAGCAAAAAATGGACAAAATGGCTGAAGCCAATAAAGTGTTTGATACACAATTCATGAGAGATTTGAGTTCAGTCGAATACAAAATCAAGGGAATTGAAAAAGAAATGGAAAAAATTTCTAAAAAGAAATTTAGCAAATCTTCTTTATCAAAAGTCAATGATGGTATGCAAAAAGCTGCCAATCTGATTGCTAGTGTAAAAAACCACTTGAGCCAGAGTGCAGATGAAACTGCTCTTGCAGGGATATTACGTACAGACATTGGAGATTTAACTTCAATGGAAAGCAAATTAAGAACACTTGCAAAAAGCAAATAAATCATCTTAAAACTGCCCAATTGGGCAGTTTCGAATTTCCACTGAAACTATTTTTATGAAAAAAAGTATTTTATTCAAGCCTATATCGAAGATTTATTAGCAAAAAACTATGAGACATTAATTCTTGAACTTGAAAAAACCAATATCGAATAGACTTGTAACATTTTGAAGACTTTTGTAAGTTTGCACCTTCAAAAACTTACAAAATTATTATGAACTTTTTAAGTTCCGAGGAGCTATTACGAAGAATTATCTTTCAAAAAATTCAAAAAAACTGGCAAGATTATCTCAAAAAATGGAGTTCTGAACGTTGGCTCAAAACTTTTACTAATAAATTTGGATTCTTACCTCCTCAAAATGTTGAACAACTCCCCAATGGCTTTTTTCAGTGTTTTACTGATGAAGTCAATGATGTGATCGCTTTCAAATTAAATATTTCACGCAAAGAATTAGAAAAATATACCACTTCAGCTTCATCTTTAAGCCGATTTTTAGGTAAAAAAGACGACCAACACAAACGATATTCCAATAAAAAAACAGGTTTGGCTATTTTTGCAGGGTTTCATAATCCCTATTATTATGTTGATAGCTGGGACGATTTTGAAGCTCAGTATCAGCAATATATGGGTTTTTGGATACATTGGAATAAAAACCAAATCCATACCAACCAGCAAAATAATCGATTACTTTCTTCCAGTCAAGAAGAACATATTACAAGCGTAATCATCATTCCCAACGAAAAGCCCTTTTATCAAATCATTTATGAGGGTTCTCAGGCTGAAGCTATTATTTACCCTAATCAGTCTAAACGCAGAAAATGGCTATTATGGCTCATTTTAGCCGTTTTGATGTTAGTTAGTTGTTTTTATATTTTTAAAACATTCTTTGACAAGAAAGAAAACTTGAGTATTCAAAAAAACAATTCTATTCCTCTACAAGAAAATACAGAAGACACTTTAATCAAATTTTCCCTTTTACAGAAAGAAGAAGGAGATGGAATTGTTTCGGGATTACTTGTCTATGATGCGACCAAATACCCTGATGATAGCATCAAGATTTACCTCGACCCTTATGCTCTCCCAAACATGATTAAAACTACCAAAAAAATAGATACTGTTCCTGTCATTTTCTATAAATCTACTCATATAAGAGTTCGTGGAGGTACTTATGACAGATTGAGTATTTATATTCCTACAAAAAGCTGGATAGGAGGAGCTTACGATAACTCTCAGGTAAAGCACAACACAGAGATAAAAGGAGATATATCTAAGATTTATAATAAACCCTGCGATTTAATACAAAATGGTGCTGTAACTGTTGCCCCAGAACAAGTAGAAAATAAAATAAAAGATTACTATTTTTCTTGGTTTAGCAAGACCTTTGATAAAGAAATTCAATTAGATACTTTTGAAATCGAAACCAGAGTAAAAATCACTTATAAATCGAAAGATGCTATTTGCAATCATTTGGTTTTCAAAGCTTATGACAATTCTTTTAGATATGCAAAATACTCTTTGGAAGTAAAAGGTTGTACAGCTTATCTCAAAACAAAAGAAAATTTGAGTTTTATGGATGTTTCATCCAATCAAATTCAAAATTTTACTCATTCTCTTGATTCTCTCAAACAATGGAACACCATGAAATTAAAAAAATATGGTTCAAAAGTAGATTATTATTGGAATGGAAAGTATATTGGAACAGCCCCTACCAACAACAAAGGAATTCGTATGTTGGATTTTACAGTCAAAAGTTCTTGGGCTGTAGATTGGATTAAAATTTCTGATGCCAAAAAGAACATCATTTACCAAGAAGATTTCGATAAATGTCCCTAAAAACTATGAACGTTCACTATCCTACAACACCCCATCCTGTTACTTTCAGTACACCCAGCGTATTTTTGGCAGGCAGTATCGAAATGGGCAAAGCCATTGACTGGCAACAAGAAGTAATCAATCAGCTTACAAATGCACAATGGAATGGCGTTGTACTCAATCCCAGACGCCCCGATTGGGACTCTTCTTGGGAACAAAAAATTGAAAACCCACAGTTTAGAGGGCAGGTAGAATGGGAATTGGAAGGCTTGGAAAAAGCTACTTTAATTGTTTTTTATTTTGCACCCAATACATATTCACCTATCACGATGCTGGAGCTTGGCTTACATGCTCCAAACAAAAAGTGTGTAGTTTGTTGCCCTGAAGGTTTTTGGCGAAAAGGCAATATTGACATTGTTTGTGCTAAATATGGTGTTCCCCAAGTCCACGCCATTGAAGAACTTACTAAGGCTATTTTGGGGTTGAGGTAGATTGTTTAGAAAAACGAGTTTATATTGGTTTGTGATTTATAATTACGAAATTTATTTAATTTTATTCATATTTAATAAGCTTGAACTCTTTATTATCTATAATTGAAATATAGTCTCCACCAATAGGTGTTAATCCTCCTCGAATTTCTCCTTCCTTATAGGTTAATACAATTGGATCCATAAGTGTATATGAAATTGAGTTATAATTATCACTATAAAGTCCATCTTTACTAAAAGGATAGCTATTAAACAATTCTTTATTATAAGATGGCTTCATAGCTTTTATTAAAGCCTTCTCTGCATCCAGAAATACTTTCTCTTGGTCTGGATAATTTTCTCCAAGCAATGAAGCAACTATATCCGTTGTTTCTGATGCTGAACTAAATGATTGAATTTGTAAATTGTCTCGAAACTCGAAAGGAAGAACTACAATTTCATTTGCTGGTAACTGTTTTTTTGTTACTGATGTTTCTAAAGAGAGAATATCTTGAAAAGTGGAATGTCCTGTTAATCGTTTCAATATACTTTGTTTTGTTGCTTTACCAACATAGTGAACTTTATATTGTAAAAACGATTTCCAATCTCCCTCAATTTCACATTCTACAATTTCTTCCCACCAATTTTGAAGAAGTTTTTCTGGAGAAAACCAAATTATAACTTCTTTTTCTTCATTTTTACATTTTAATAGGGAAAAACTTTGAATATTTTGAAATGGGGGGCTATCTTGTTGCATGGACTTATCCAGAAAATTAAATGCTACATCAACACCATTATCCTCCATTAATCCAAAAATTTCTTGGTCAAATGGTATTTTGCATTTTAAAATATTAGGGTTGTCTTTTTGATGAATTTCAAAATTTAATTGATATACTTCTGTATCAGGAACTACATTCTCAAAGGTAATAACAGGTCTTTGCCCAATTAAATATAAACTAGCTTTTTCAAGTGCTTTCTCAATCCATTGGTCGTCCTTTAGTATTGCAAATTCATAAGCAGTCAATGGAGCATAAGCTAGTTCAATTTGATTTACTAGAATTTTTCGACTCATAAAAACTATACATAACTTGTAAATATGTGTAATATATAGCTATTCTATCCAAAAATCACTAAGTTCCTCTTACAAATTAATCTCCGCATTATCTCCAATACTCAGAACGTAGCTTTCACCTTTCAGAGAGCTGTCATTTCCTACAATAGAATCTTTGAGAACCACATTCGAGAGTTCGCTGTAAGAGCCTATAATAGAGTTTGATACAATCGCATTTTCGAGAATGGTGTCTTCCCCAATTGCCACATTGGGTCCGATAATGGAGTTATTAATTTGGCAATTTACACCAATACTCACAGGAGGAATAATAATGGTATTGGGATAAGTATTGAGTGTATTCTTAAATTCCGATTTATTGAGCAAAATGGCATTGGCTTCCAGTAGCGTTTCACGTTTCCCACAATCATACCAGTGTTCTACGGTCATGGTTTGGATGTTTTCACCTTTTTCAACCATGTACATCAGTACATCTGTGAGGTAATATTCATTTTGGTTTTTCTTATTTTTCTGCATCAAAAAATTGATTCCTTCCAAAAAAAGAGGAATATTTTTCACTTTATACACCCCCACAAGAGCCAGATTCGATTTGGGTATTTTGGGTTTTTCTATCAAACTGATTACTTCACCCTTTTTACCTACCTGCACAATTCCAAAAAGCATCGGATTGCTTACTTTTTTAATCCCTACTACAGAATTTTTATTTTTCAAAAGGCTTTTATAATCCATTGGAGCAATGGTATCGCCGAGTACAATCAGAATATCTTGTTCTTTCTCGTAGGTGTGTTTGGCTACCCACAAAGCATGAGCCGAGCCTTCTCTGGGTTCTTGTACCACAAATTCAGCTTCTATTTTATTGTGATAATGTGTTTTGATAAAATCTTCTACCTTTTCGCCCATATATCCCAACACAAATACAAATTCTTTGAATCCGTAGCTAATTAAATCATCAACGATATGAGCTAAAATGGGTTTTCCTGCAATAGGAACAAGTGTTTTGGGTTGTGTGTGTGTATGCGGACGCAAACGCATGCCAGCTCCTGCCACAGGAATAATTACTTTCATAGCTAATTTAAAATATAAGTGCTAAATGGTAAATGGTTGAATTGGAATAATTATTCATTGTTCAAATTTAGAACTTAATTGTAAAATTTCAAACCTATTCACCTAATTTGGTGTTTTAATTACGAAAACCTATATTTGTAAAATTTTTAACAATTCTATGACTACCCAACAAGTATTGCAAGCCCTTTCTACAGTTCAGGAGCCAGACCTTAAAAAAGATTTGGTTACACTCAACATGATTCGTGATGTACGTGTAGAAGGTAGCAATGTATTTTTTACAGTTGTTTTAACTACCCCAGCCTGCCCTCTGAAAGAAAAAATTCGTAAAGATTGTGAGGAAGCTATTCATCAAATAAATCCTGATGTGGTTGTAAACATCAACATGACAGCCGAAGTAACTTCTATCTTGAAGTCTCCAGTCATGCCCGATGTCAAAAATATTATTGCTGTTGCATCTGGTAAAGGTGGTGTGGGAAAATCTACGGTTACAGCTAATTTGGCTATTGCCCTTGCCCAAACAGGTGCAAAAGTAGGCTTGATAGATGCTGATATTTTTGGTCCCTCTATGCCCATTATGTTTGGTATTGAGCATGAAGTCCCAGCTATGGAAGAAGTAAACGGAAAGCCTTCTATCATTCCTATTGAGCAATATGGCGTAAAAATCATGTCCATGGGGCTTATTCCACAAGCCAAACAAGGAGCTGTAGTTTGGAGAGGACCTATGGCAAGCAAAGCTTTGATGCAGTTTTTGGGAGACACTTATTGGGGTGAATTGGATTACCTATTAGTAGATATGCCTCCAGGCACAAGCGATATTCATCTTACACTGGCTCAAGCTGTTTCGGTTACAGGTGCAATTATCGTAACAACCCCACAAAAAGTGGCTTTGGCAGATGCACAAAAAGGTTTGGCAATGTTCCAACAAGGCACTATCAATATTCCTGTTTTGGGAGTTGTAGAAAATATGGCTTACTTTACGCCTGCCGAACTGCCTCAAAATAAATATTATATTTTTGGTAGAGATGGCGGAAAAGTAATGGCAGAACGTTATAATGTACCATTTTTAGGAGAAATTCCTTTGGTGCAGAGTATCAGAGAGGCTGGTGATATAGGCAGACCCATTATTGCACAAGGCGAAGAAGATTCTCCTACTTACATAGCATTCAAACAGTTAGCAGAAAATTTGGCTCGCCAAGTAGCCATCCGAAATGCATCTTTGCCACAAACACAACGTGTGGAAATCAAAGTTTAAAATTAGCTCCTTACACTTAATGAAATATTGATTATGAACTTACTAGAAAGAGTAGAAAAAGCCCTTGACAATATTCGCCCTTATCTGGAAACTGATGGAGGAAATGTGAAGGTTTTGGAAATTACAGCAGATAATGTTGTAAAATTGGAGTTGTTGGGTTCTTGTAGCAGTTGCCCTATGTCCATCATGACATTCAAAGCTGGTATCGAAGAAGCCATCCGAAAAGCTGTTCCCGAAATTGCAAGCATTGAAGCTGTGAATCTAACAGCCATGGTATAATAGATAATAAACGCTATCTATAAATGATTTTTATAGATAGCGTTTTACCTTATCTTTTTCAATAACACCCAATTTGAGTAATACTCTTTATTTTCATATCTGAAAATAACCCTTATTTTATAATATTTAGATTCCTTAAGTTGATAATAGTTATTTAAATTAAACTCTTCTATTAATTCTGTATGAGAATTTAGATAAACAACATCTTGATTTGGGATAAAATTATAATGCACATCTTTGAGATTAAATTTCTTCCATTTATTTTGATAATAAGTTTCTATTTGAAATGAGATATCTACTGTATTATCATCTTCATAGCCAAATGTGAAATAACAAGGCATTTTAAGCCTCTGATTGGTATTATTAAATATATGAATTTTCACATAGCTTCTATCTTTGACATGAATGATAACAACTATATTTTTTTGTAAATCTTGTTTGGAAGGATAGTTTTGACATCCCTCATTTTTAACTAAAATAGTAATCAAAAGAGCAAATAAATAATACATTTGTAGAGTGACTTTTCTAAGCCTTAATATACAATATTTTTCTATATAAACAACTCATAATCAGACACATTTTTATTCCAAAAAATATTAGAAAAAACGCTGATTTCTAATTATCTTTGCCTAGATATAACTACATAATATGATGGCGACAAATCCGAATAATTACAACGAGGAAAGTATTAAATCGTTAGAGCCACGTGAGCATATTCGCTTACGCCCTGGGATGTATATTGGCAAACTGGGAGATGGTTCTGCACAAGATGATGGTATCTATGTACTTGTCAAAGAAATTATTGACAACTCCATAGATGAGTACACAATGGGCTTTGGCTCTAAAGTGGAAATTGACGTTACAGAACGTTTGGTAAAAGTGAGGGATTACGGAAGAGGCATTCCGTTGGGTAAAGTAATTGACTGTGTTTCTAAAATCAATACAGGAGGCAAATACGACTCCTCTGTGTTTCAGAAATCGGTGGGTCTGAATGGCGTGGGTACAAAAGCAGTGAATGCTCTTTCTACCTATTTTAAAGTACAGTCTATTCGTGATGGGCAAACCAAAGTAGCTGAATTCACACAAGGAAAAATTGTTAATGATTACCCTATAGAAAGCTGTACAGATAAAAATGGAACTCTGACTATTTTTGAACCAGATGATACCATTTTCAAGAATTTTAGTTTTATTCCTCAATACCTTGAAGACCAAATTTGGAATTATGCTTACCTCAATGCAGGTCTGAAGGTTATATTTAATGGGCAGGAGTATTTTTCTAAAAATGGATTGCTTGATTTATTACAACGAAAAACCAACGAAGACGAAATCCGCTACCCCATTATCCATCTGAAAGGCAATGATATAGAACTTGCCATGACTCATGGAAATCAGTATGGAGAAGAGTATTATTCATTTGTAAACGGACAATATACAACACAAGGAGGAACACATTTGTCTGCTTTCAGAGAGGCTCTCGTGAAAACCATTCGAGAATTTTATAAAAAAGATTTTGATGCTTCAGACATCAGGGCTTCTGTGATTGCTTCTGTGAGTATCAGAGTACAAGAGCCTGTATTTGAGTCTCAAACCAAAACCAAACTAGGTTCTATTAATATTGCTCCTTCCGAAAATTCGACAACTGTAAGAGCTTTTGTAAACGATTTTGTAAAAAAATCTTTGGATGATTTCCTACACAAAAATCCACAAACAGCTGAAGCCATTTTAAAACGTATTTTACAGTCAGAAAGAGAACGTAAAGACATTGCAGGTATCAAGAAATTGGCTAACGAAAGAGCTAAAAAAGCCAATTTGCACAATAAAAAACTGCGTGATTGCAGAGTACACTACGAAGATCAGAAAAATGAGCTCCGTCACGAATCTACTTTGTTTATTACAGAAGGTGATTCGGCAAGTGGTTCTATTACAAAAGCTCGTAATCCGTTTACACAAGCTGTTTTTTCGTTGCGTGGAAAGCCCTTAAATTGCTTTAACCTGACTAAAAAAGTAGTGTATGAAAACGAAGAGTTCAATTTACTCCAACATGCCCTCAACATTGAAGATGGTTTGGACGGTTTGCGTTACAACAGAATTGTACTCGCTACAGATGCCGATGTGGATGGTATGCACATCAGACTCTTAATGATGACTTTTTTCTTACAATTCTTCCCAGATTTAGTGAGAAATGGGCATTTGTATATCCTCGAAACACCTTTGTTTAGAGTACGTAACAAGCAAAAAACTTTCTATTGCTATACAGAGCAAGAAAAACAAAAAGCAATCAAACAGCTTGGTGGAAATCCTGAAATTACCCGTTTCAAAGGACTTGGAGAGATTTCACCTGATGAATTTGGTGGTTTTATTGGCGAAAATATTCGTCTTGAGCCTGTAATTTTAAGAGAACACACCAATATTCATAAAATTTTGGAGTATTATATGGGTAAAAATACGCCTGTTCGTCAGGAGTTTATTATTAACAATCTCCGATTAGAACTCGATGAAATAGAAGCAGAAATCGCTTAAAATCAAAGCCTGAATGTACATTCAGGCTTTTTTATTGTATCATCATTGCGAGTGTAACGAAGCAATCTAAGATTGATGATACTGAACCCTTCAAGATTACTTCACCTCATTTTATTCGGCTCGTAATGACGTACTCGCCATTACAAGTAATCTCATCATTATGAACTTATTTTTTTCATACCAAATGTAGTGAGGTATCTATTCCCTTGTCTTTTTAAATGTTATAACATATATTTGCAGCAAACTTAAAATTGTAATTGTTTCTTATTTTTTAATTTTAACCAAAACCAAACATGAAAAATTTACTTTCTACAGTAGCGATAGCACTTGTTGTTATTTTAAGTGCTTTCAGTTTTATGAAAACAATCAACTACACCGTAGATACCAAAGCAAGCAACCTGACTTGGGTTGGTTATAAAGTAGGTGGCAAACACAATGGCGATTTGAAACTTACAGATGGTAAAATCACATTAAGTGGTTCAAATATTACAAGTGCATCTTTTACGATGGATATGACTTCTATGACTGTATTAGATTTGCAAGGAGGAATGGCTGAAAAATTATTAGGTCACTTGAAAAGTGATGATTTCTTTAGTGTGGCTAAATACCCTAAAGCTACTTTTGAGCTAACCAAAGCTACTTCTACAGGTACAAACACTTATGATGTCACAGGAAAATTAACCATTAAAGGTATCACGAAAGATATTACGTTCCCTATTACCGTAGATGCCAACAGCATGGTTTTAAAAGTAACAGGTAAATTAAAAGTAGATCGTACCAAGTGGGATATTACTTACCGTTCTAGCCTTGCTGGTACTGCTGCCGATAAACTCATTGACAACGAATTTGAAATTGGCTTGAATATCGTAGCCAATAACAGCAGAAGCAAATAGGTTTTTATATTCTGGTAAAAAGGAAAGGTACAGTTTAGGCTGTACCTTTCTAAATATATTTATATTTTTATTTCACTTATTGCATTTCCCATATCTTTACCTATATTTTCTAAATTATTATCTATATCAATTAATATATTTTTATAATCAGCAACGATTTTAGATAGTTCACTTTCTAATCTTGATACTTCTTCATTTGCATTATTTTCTTTTAATATTTTAATAGCTGATTTTGTTTTAGAAATAGCTTCATCATAATATCTAACAACATTCTCTCTTTCCTTTAAAATATCCTCTCTTATATCATCATTAATATCTTTTATTTCATTTGTAAGTTCTGTTTGTAAGGATATTTTCATTTCTTGCTCTGCTTGAGCTATTTCAAATGTCATATCTTGACCTATATTTTCAAGTTCTCTTTTTTGTTCTCTTAATTCTCCAGATAGTTGTTTAACAAAAACCTGAGGTAAATGTAATTTAATTTCTATTGTTTCAAGTTTAATAACGGGTTTATCAAATATAATTTCTGTTTTTTTCATAGAAAATTTTGGTATTTTTGTACTTATTTCCACTGTTTTCATATATGGTTCAGGTTTATCACCCCATACACAAACCCAATCAACTTTTACTCTTGGAAAACGTGCTCTTATTTCAGGTTTTTTAAACAAACATGTACGAACCATTCTTGTTGCAGGAACATCAAATTTAATTGTTTTCAATTCCATACTAACTTCAGGAACATCAAATTTGATTATTTCTTTTCTCATTGAAAACTTAGGAATATCAAACTTAATTGAGCTTATCTTCCATTGAATTTCAAATACAATATTCAATATAGCTTCAACTGTGTTAGCATCAGGAGTATTTTGTTGAGTTTTTTTTATTCTTTCACTCCCATTTTCCTGTATTTTGGCTATTCTAGTCTCAAACTGTTTCTTGACATCATCAAGTTTTTGTTGAATTCGTTCATTACTTTCCTTTAGCATAAAATTTATTTTTAAAATTAAACATATATTTTAACTCCCTTTAGGGCTTGGTGCTAAAAGCCCTGCCAGTGCACCCACAGCACCTGAGGCAATGGCTGTAAATAAATTTGTAATGGTTGGGTCTATGGTTTTCTCCATAACAGCCAATATAATAATACCTATTATTACCAGCAAAATGGCAAGTCCCAATGCTCCCACAACCAAACGATATACCCAATTATCAGGAACAGAAGATTGAAATTGTTGAATAGCCTTTACAGGGTCATTTTTAAACTCATTTTGTAATTCAGTGTTCAAAGAGAGTTCTTTTTGAAACTCTTCAAAGTTTTTTATACTTTTCATAAGCTATTTATTATAACCAAATATACCCATCCTCCTATTTCTCACAATAGGCACTTGTGCCTATTTTTCAGAGTAAATCGAAGGCTTGGGCATATTGGAGAATATCCTTAAAATGCTTAATACTAAGTTTTTCGTTCATGTTTCTACGATGAGCTCGTACCGTATGTGGAGAAATAAAGAGTTTTTCGGCTATGTCTTCATTTCTAAGCCCTTCAGCCAATAAGCCTAATATTATTTTTTCTTGTTTTGTAAGGCTCATAAATTCTGTGTAATGGCTTCTCATAAAGTTATCTAACTCTATGGCTTTGTTTATTTTATGAGTTACTTTTTCCAAATCTTTTAGCAAAATGCTCATTGCAAAAAACATATTTTCTTTTTTATATACTTTTGCATTGGTTAAAATGGTGCTATAATGAGTAGCTTTGATAGCTTTTATATCTTGTGTTACTGTAACAATTCCATTTTTATCTTCTTTTTGGTAGTGTCCAATTATTTTTGGAAAAGTATTTTTAACTGTTTCAGGAGAAACATAATTACCAAAAAATGTTTCTGTATCCATTTTTAAAATTTCTTCTGGATGTAGCTCTAAAATATTTTCAACAGATTGGCTCATGTGAGCTACTTTTAAGTCATCTTTTTTATTCAGATGAATCATTACGTCTTTTGAGACAAGTTCTATGTCCTCTATTTGTATTTTCCCTTTCGATAACAAAGAGTCGATAACATAAAATAATTGTTGGAAAGCTGCAAGGTTTTCAAATTCATTTTGCATAAGTGTTTTGTAGTTAAATGGCAGACGAAAAAATATTTGTTCATTTAAACATGCACCAATTTAAGCAATCCAAAACTCCCACACATCAGGGAATCCCTGATTTTGCAACTATGTAATAAAATATTTTTTTTTAACTCTTTTGTTTACAAAAAACCTTTTTATCGTAGATTCTGTTCAAAAACAACAAAAAAAACAATGTAAGTTTTTATTCATTTTTTCATAAAAAATCGAAAATTAAATGTTACAACATACAATATTGAACATAGAAAAACCTATCTGTTTTAAATAAAAAAATTGAAAACTTTAGTTGCCTTGAAAAAAAATATTTTATATCTTTTTTCCGACAAAGTTTAATTACTCACCTTTAAAATGATATGCTTATGATACGAAAAGGGAATCAAGGAAATGAAGTTTGGCAATGGCAAGAATTTTTAGTCAATATGGGCTATAATATAACCATTGATGGTGTTTTTGGAACAGGAACACACGCCGCAACTGTAGCCTACCAACAATGGTGTGGGCTTACAGCCGATGGGGTTGTTGGTCCTAATACTTATTATTATGCTGTTTCACATGGTTATGCAGGTGATTATGCTCCTGCTGGATAATAATTTCGTCATCCTACATTGATCATCAAATTAGTGTAGGATGTTGTTTTTCAATAATAAATAGGATATGTTCCATCTCGAAACATCAGAACGGCATTTGTGGGCTGTTGCTCTTCATAAAAAATTATATGTATATGTCCCACTGTTACAAGATGTAAGTCAACAGCCAAGACCACTTTATAAATATCTGTTTCGAACACTTCCCCATCTGGTTTTGTAACTTTTAGTGTTACCTTCATTTCTGTATGGTTGTTTACGATCATTCCTGTTGCTTCTGAAGCCATTATTACTCCTGAAGCCTTGATACCCCTTTTGCGTATTTCTATCTCTTTATCGTCAGTAATCCCCCAAGCCTTAAACTCTAAATCAAAAAGTTCTTGGAGAATATTCTGATCCATTTCCATGTCCAAGACCATTTTTTTAGGGTTTTGAGCATCATATCGGATGGGCACTCGCATACCTATATTGAAGTAAGACAAAGGGTGCCTTCTATTTTTATACACTGTGAGAAGAATTTCGCCTACTACTTCTTTCTTATCTAAGGTTTTTATTTTTACGGACAATGCTCCCTGTGAGGGCAGCACTTCTCCTAGTGTTGGAATGCCTTCTTTTAAAATTTTATTATGCTGATTATCTGCATTTCTAGCATATCCGTAAATCCCTAACAAAACTAAAGCTATTCCATACAAGCTACCAAAAGCAATTATTTCTTGGTTTTGTGTTTGTAAAAATATTCCTGAAAAAACTAAGGTAATGGCTACAATAAGTGGTATGATTGAAGTCTTTTTCATTTTATTTTTTACTATAATGTAAACGTTGATAATTATACTTATTCTTCCAAGTAATGGTTAAATGTTTTTTATCTAAAAAATTAATAAAGCCTATAGTTCCATACTCATCTTTTAAGATAATCTGATTATCCTTTAAATCAAATTCTTTCATCTTCCCTGTTAGATGTTTTTTTAGTTTATAATCTTCAATAACAAGGGGAATAGGTAGCTTCATATACTGTAATGTATCCATCATCTCTGTTTTATCTTCCATATTTTTATTTGTTACACTTCTGGCTTCCCAAGAACCCATCATATTCTCTAAGGTTATTTTTTCTGTACTTTCATGAGAAAATCCCTCCCAGTTTATATTGCCTTGAGGTACTTTTTGCCAAGGATTACTCAATACAAACTCTATGGTATCGTTAAAATTTTTAAAG
>Ga0075157_10000812_pt1 | contig 21878 bp, 19 predicted proteins | sample JI81BgreenDNA_FD_70967 | JGI IMG/M metagenome (GOLD analysis project Ga0075157, IMG submission 70967) | Wastewater effluent complex algal communities from Wisconsin, to seasonally profile nutrient transformation and Carbon sequestration -... | ecosystem: Engineered > WWTP > Effluent > Algae...
TGTGGTGTTCCCGCTACCCTACGGAAGGTTCGGTAAACACTTCGTTAAGCTAAGCCAAAAAATCACATTAACCGGCGCGGGCAGTGCTCATGGCAGTGGTCAGGTAATTCAGCCGCCGCTGCATGCTATCCACGCTTGCCGGAACCGAGTTGCCACGCAGCGACGATTCGATCAGCATGCTATACAGGGCGCTTGCATCGGCATATTTGCCATGCCGATCCAGCATCACGGCGAGGTTATATTTGTAAGTGCTATTTTCCGGCGCAATATCAATCGCGCGGAGCATCCGCTCTTCGGCCTGTTCGGTGTAGCCAAGCTTATCCAATACAATAGCGATTTGCGCCGGGATCGGGGCAAAATCCGGATTCCGCTGTTCCAGCCGTTCCAGCTCGGGCAACGCATCCTGCGGCGATTCGTCGCTCACCAAAACCAGGAAGTTGTTCAACCCCTCGCGATGATTGGGGTTTTGTTTCAGTAATTGTCCGTAGAATGGCCGTGCTTTTTCTGCCTGCCCTGTGCGGTGGTAGGTCGAAGCAAGGCCGAACAAAGCATCCTCGTTACGTGGCTCACTGGCGAGGATGTTTTTGTAAATCTCGATGGCGCGCTGCGTATCGCCACCCATGAGCGAGGTGTAGGCACTATTCAGCTCATAATTCGTATCAAGCCCGGGCCGGCTGACTTTAATACTCAGGCCAACAGACTCGTAGGTTTCATCTTTTGCACGGGCACCAAGCACATCATTGATCTGCGGATTAACACGCTGTAAGGCAAGCTTACTTGGCTTCTGTGCGATCGGTGTATCCATGCGCGCGGGAATGGTACTTAAAATCGCCCGGGTATTTTCATTCAGCGTCGATGCAGGTGCAGCCATGCTGGCGAGGGGTGGATTGGTGGCTGCCGACGGTGCAGGGACCACCAATGGCTCGGGCTGTGTGGGACTCGCTGCAGCTACCGAGGACGATACGGCAGCAGGGGCAGGGGCAAGTAACGGCGGTGGGGCGATAAAATCACTCGCCGCTGGTGCAGGTGCCGCAGCGGGAGCCTGTATCGGCGCCACGGGGGTGGAGGCCTGTTGTGCGGCCATCTCCGCCTGGGCTTGTGCGGCTACCGCGGGGTCGACCTCTGGCATCTGCGGGAGCATCGGCGCCGGGGCGACCATGGGCGCGGGCGCCGCCACTGGGGCGGGCATTGCAATGGGGGCGGCGCTGATTTGGGGCTGTTCCGCTTTCGCCGGATAAAGCGGTTTCGGCATTTGCAGCGGTTGCAGCGGCGACGCGTAGCTATTCGGGGCGACGGGGGCGGCAACCCCAGAAGGGCTGTAGAGCGGCCGCGGTGCTTCGCCGCGCAGGACCGAGGTATCAGGTAGGCGGCTGCGGGTTTGGCTCGTCACCGGGGCAACATCATTCGCACCCGCGGTTGGGTCAAAGGCGGCATGGGCCGCGCTCGCTCCCAATAAAAGGCCAAGTGTGGCACCGACCAAGGCGGTGCTGGTAAGAAAACGAGAAGGGCGACGTACGGTTAGAGCATGAAGCATAGCGTGCGTTCTTTATGTTTTGATGGGTAGACTTACTGACGATGTAATTTTTGCCCCATCACCACATATAGCAAGCGTCGCGCACGTTACTCACAAGCCGTAGTGATATTATCGCGCAAGGGGCGATAAATTTATCACGCCCCATCCCCCGAACTGGCATGGCGATTGCTTTCACGAATAAATAGGGGCACAGAGAAGCTATGATGTTTCATCGCATACCATTGGCAATCATCGCGGCAGGCAGTTTGTGGCTCGCCGCGTCGGCCCATGCTGCGCCGCCAGGGTCACTCGTGGTGGCGGATGCCGGAAGCGCCACGCAACAGCGCTTCATGTCACTTAGCACGGCGCGTTCCGGCACGGCGGCCGTGCGCGTGGTGCGACCTGCCGCTCCGCTACGTTCCGATTCGCAGGCCCTGCGCAGCGGGTTCATGCGCATTGATCGTGCGCGTGCGGTGCCGTTGCGTCGTCAGGCAGCATTGCCGAAGCCTGCAACCGCGGCGATATTAACCCCGCGGCCCGCAGCAGTGACGAAAGAAGATGCCGTGCTTTCGCTGTTTGATAGTGGGGGTGAGCGCACCACCGGCATGACAGGCCGCACGGCCGGACATGCGTGGCCGCTTCCGTCCAATGTGCCGCAGAAATTCACCTCGGGCTATGGCACGCGCAAGGATCCATTCCATGGTCGCACGGCTTTTCATGGGGGCATTGATATTGCCGCCTCGGTAGGCACCCCGGTGCTTGCCTCGGCGGATGGGGTCGTTACCGAAGTAGATAGCGGGGGGCGCTACGGCAAATTCGTGCGCGTGAACCATGCCGATGGCACGCAAAGCAGCTATGGCCATTTGAGCGCGCAATCGGTGCGCAAGGGCCAGCGCGTGCGCCAGGGGCAGAAGCTGGGCGAGCTGGGTTCGACCGGGCGTTCCACGGGGCCGCATCTGGATTATCGCATCAGCCGCAACGGCGCAGGCTTCGACCCCATGCGCGTGTTGGCGGGCAAGCAGCCGCGCGCGGTGGATGCTCCACGTTCTTTTGCCAGCAATGATACGCAACGGATGGAGCGTGGCATTCGCATCACCCGCCCGCAACCGCGTGTGCGCGCCGCCATGCGCATGCCACTGCGCGCCAGCGTCCGTATGATCGACTAGCCATGCATTGCTACCGCCTCTATCGCCCGGCCATCTTCCTGCTGCCCCCTGAAAAAGCACACCGCGCAGCCATTGCCGCCCTGCGTGCGGGCGTGGCCCCCAAAAGCCATTTCACGCACCCCGCACTTGCCACGGAACTGGCGGGGTTGACGCTGCCATCGCCGGTGGGGCTTGCCGCCGGGTTCGATAAGAACGCTGAAGCGGTGGAAGGTTTGCAGAAAGCCGGGTTCGGTTTTGTGGAGATCGGCACCGTCACGCCGCGCGCCCAGCCGGGTAACCCCGCGCCGCGCATGTTCCGGCTGGTGGAACGCGAAGCCGTCATCAACCGCCTTGGCTTCAACAATGAGGGCATGGATGCTGCCGCGATGCGGCTTGCCGCCAACAAGCATGGCGGTGTGGTCGGTGGCAATGTCGGCAAGAACAAGGACAGCGAACAGGCGCTGCCGGATTACGTGGCCGCCATGCGCGCCCTCTATGGCTATGTGGATTACATCACCGCCAATATCAGCTCGCCCAACACGCCGGGGTTACGCAATCTGCAGGCCAAGGAAGAATTACAGGCGCTGGTGCGCGGGCTGCATGCCGCGCGCGCGGAGCTAATGCAGGAATTCGGATTCCCCAAAAAACCGATTTTTGTGAAGATCGCACCGGATAATGACGACGCAGCGCTGATCGCCATTGCGCAGGTGGCGCTGGAGGAAAAACTCGATGGGCTGATCGTCAGCAACACCACCATCCAGCATAATGGCGAGCAGGGGGGCTTGAGCGGCAAGCCGCTGTTTACCCTCAGCACCGAAGTGCTGCGCAAGGTCGCGGTGATGACGAAGGGGCAAGTGCCGCTCATTGGTGTGGGCGGCATCAGCAGTGCAGAGGATGCGTACGCAAAAATCCGCGCCGGTGCATCCGCCGTGCAGCTCTACACCGGCCTCATCTATCAGGGGCTTGGGCTGGTCGAGCGCATCAACAAAGGCTTAGTCGAGCTGCTCGCGCGTGATGGGTTTGAAACCATTGCGCAAGCTGTAGGCGTGGACCGGCGCTAAGCGTCCATCCCAAAGCATTCACGAAGGAAATCTACGGCGGCTTCCAGCCCTTTGCCGTCAATGCTGTGGCCAAGGTTCGGGCATGCATGGGCTTGTACGCGCACGCCCTTTTTGCGCAGCGCATCCTCGGCGTGGGCAAGGGCGGCGAAGGGCACAACTTCGTCCCACTCGCCATGGATCAGGCACACCGGCGTTTTGCTGGCGGGCGTATTCTCTGCATCAATCAGCGCGCCGGAGAACCCGACGATGCCCGCAAGCACTTGGGCACGACGCAGACCTACATACAGCGAGGTCATGGTGCCTTGGCTGAAGCCGACAAGCGCGATGTTCGCATCGCTGACCCCGAAGCGGGTTTTGACCGCGTCGATATACGCATCCACCGTGGGTGCTACGACCTGCACCCCGGCCAGCATGGCGCTGTGGCTGCGGTCGCGAAGCGAAAACCACTGGTAGCCGAACGGTGCCTGGTCGAAGGCTTCCGCGCCGTTGGGGGAGAGGAATTGCGTGTCGGGCAGCGCGGGCGCCAGCATGGGCGCAAGACCAATAAGATCATCGCCGTTGCTGCCGACGCCATGCAGCAGGATGACCACCTGTTTGACAGTGCCTGATTGGGGGGCAAGCTCGGGCCCGGTGAGTGTGTTCGCCATAAAACCTTCCCGTCATTCCAGCGAACGCTGGAATCCAAATGATTGCAGCAATCTATATCAGCGGACCGAAGAAAAAAGAAAGAAGATAGATTCCAGCTTTCGCTGGAATGACGAGGGAAGGGGGTGCTAGAAGGGGGCATGACACAAGCCAATCCCCAATCCCAAAACCCTAATTCACCCGCTGCGCCACGCCTTATTTTGGTGGATGGCTCCGGCTATATTTTCCGTGCCTACCATGCCTTGCCGCCGCTGACGCGCAAGGACGGGACGCCCGTGGGCGCGGTCTATGGCTTCACCACCATGTTGTTGAACCTGCGCGAGCAATACGCCGAGGATTATCTGGTGGTGATCTTCGATGCATCGCGCAAAAGTTTCCGTAATGAGCTGTACGTTGAATATAAGGCCCACCGCCCTGATCCGCCGGAGGATCTGATTCCCCAATTTGCGCTGGTGCGCGAAGCAACGCGCGCCCTCAACATTCCCGCTATCGAGATGGAGAATTACGAGGCAGATGACCTCATCGCCAGCTACGCCACCGCCGCCCGCGCCCAAGGCATGGAAGCGCTGATCATCTCATCCGACAAGGACCTCATGCAGCTTATCACCGATGGGGTGCGCATGTGGGACCCGATGAAGAAAAAGCCCATCGGCGAAGCCGAGGTGCTGGAGAAATTCGGCGTACCGCCCGCCAAGGTGATCGAGGTGCAGGCACTGATCGGTGATTCGGTGGATAACGTGCCGGGCGTGCCCAGCATTGGCCCGAAGACTGCGGCAGAACTCATCAATGCGTATGGGGACGTCGAAGGGGTGCTTGCCAACCTTGCCAACATCAAGCAGCCCAAGCGCCGTGAGGTGCTGACCCAGCATGCAGAAGCTGCACGCATCTCACGCCGGCTGGTGGAATTGCGGCATGACGTGCCGCTGCCTACGCCGGTCGAGGCATTCGATCTGGTGCCGCTGGATAATACCGCACTGTTTGCGTTTCTGGAGGCGCAGAATTTCACCTCGCTGGCGAAAAAAATGGGGGCGGCCAGCGCGCATGCACCGTTTGCGCAGGAGCATACAGGTGGGCAATCTCATCCCCGCGAAGGCGCGGAGCCAGCGCGCGAAGCGCAACTAAAGGCAGACTGGATTCCCGCCTACGCGGGAATGACAATGAAAGCCGAGTACGAAACGGTGCGCGATGAAGCTTCGCTCGCGCGGTGGGTCGCGGCCGCGCAGGCGGCGGGCTATGTCGCCATCGACACCGAAACGACCAGCCTGAACGCCGTTGAAGCGGAGCTGGTGGGCATTTCATTGGCCACCGAAGCGGGCCGTGCCTGCTACATTCCGGTGGGGCATGTGACCGAAGGGGCGGCCGCGCAAGGTGGCTTGTTTGATGCGCCCGTAACCGGTGGCGCGAAGCGGCTGGCCGACGGGCAATTGCCCCGCGCCCACGTACTGGAAATGCTGGCACCGCTACTGGCTGACCCCGCCGTTTTAAAAATTGGCCATAATTTGAAATATGATCTCGTGGTGCTGGCGAAATATGGCGCGACGATGCAACCCGTGGCGGATACGATGCTCATGTCCTACTGCCTCTTCGCGGGCCTGCATGGGCATGGCATGGATTACCTGTGCGAGACGTACCTGAGCCATAAAATGATTGCCTACACGGACGTAGTAGGAACTGGCCGCGCGCAGAAGAATTTCTCGGAAGTGGAGATCGATCGCGCCACCGCTTATGCGGCGGAGGATGCGGATTTTACCTTCCGCATGTACGAGTATTTCCTACCGCAGCTGATGCAAAAACAGGTCACGCGTGTGTATGAGGAGATCGAGCGCCCGCTTGTCCCCATCATTGCGGATATGGAGCAGGCGGGCATTCTGGTCGATACCAAAAAACTGGTCGAGTTGTCGCAGCTATTTGCCAGCAACATTGCGGCGTTGGAGAAAGAAGTGTTCGCGCTGGCCGGCACAGAATTCACTATCGGTTCGCCCAAGCAATTGGGGGAAATCCTGTTCGATAAGTTGCAGCTGCCGGGTGGAAAAAAATCGGCCAAATCGGGTGCCTATGGCACCGATGTGCAGGTGCTGGAGGAGTTGGCCGAACAGGGGCAGCCGATTGCGCGCAAAGTGCTAGAATGGCGGCAGTTCAGCAAACTGAAAAGCACCTACACGGATGCGCTGGCGAACGCGATTTCACCGCGTGATGGGCGCGTGCACACCAGCTACGGCATGGCGCTGACCACCACGGGCCGCCTTTCGTCGAGTGATCCGAATTTGCAGAACATTCCCATTCGTACCGAGGAAGGCCGTAAGATCCGTGAAGCGTTCGTCGCGCCGGAGGGCTTCACACTGCTGTCGGCGGATTATTCGCAGATCGAGCTGCGCCTGCTGGCGCATGTGGCGGATATTCCCGTGCTGCGCCAAGCCTTCCGCGATGGGACGGATACTCACGCCGTGACCGCCAGCCAGATGTTCGGTGTGCCGGTGGTCGAGGTCACAAGTGAGCTACGCCGCCGCGCCAAGACTATCAATTTCGGCATCATCTACGGCATCTCGGCGCATGGGCTTTCGACCCGCCTTGGCATCGACCGGAAAGAGGCGGCGGATTACATCGGCCGCTATTTCGAGCAATATCCCGGCATCCGCGAATACATGGACCGCACCATCCAATTCGCGCGCGAGCATGGCTATGTGCTGACGCTGGATGGGCGGCGCATTCACGTGAAAGACATTAATTCCAAGAACGGCGCATTCCGTCAGTTCAGCGAACGCGCCGCCATCAACGCGCCGCTGCAGGGCTCGGCCGCCGATATCATCAAGCGCGCCATGGCCAGTGTGCATAGCTTGCTGAAGCAGGAAGGCGATTGCCGCCTGCTGCTGCAGGTGCACGACGAACTGGTGATCGAAGTGCCCAGCGCGAAGGCCGACGCGTTAAAGCCGCGCGTGAAAGCCGCCATGGAAGGCGTGATGGCGCTTTCTGTGCCGCTGACCGTGGAAGTGGGGCAGGGCCGCACCTGGGGCGAGAGCCACTGAGAAATCATGCCTATCCCATGGGGTAAATAGCGCTGGCGCTAGGGTGCGTTTGGCCGTATATAGCAGGCGATTGTATCGACTACCCTGGCTATTGTGCCTGTTGTTTTTTGTGTGACGTGAAGGAATTGTATGACTGCCACTGCGACTGCGGATTTTGCCCGCAAACTAAACCCCGTGATGATCTCGGGTCGCGAAGTCTTGCCCATCGTGGAAGGCGGCAAGGGTGTGGGGGCCAGCAATGGCATCTCCGCCGGTGCGTTCGCGGCGAGCGGTGCGGTCGGCACCATCTCGGGCGTGAATCAATTGGAATTCACTGATAGCGGCGAGCAGATCCCGCTGGTCTATAAAGGCACCACGCGCCGAGAGCGGCATGAAGAGCTGGTCGCCAACGGCATTCGCGCGGGCATCAAGCATGCGCAATGGGCGCACGAGGCCAGCAACGGCCAAGGCCGCATTCACATGAACGTGCTGTGGGAAATGGGCGGCTGCGAGCAAGTGATGGAAGGCGTGCTGGAAGGCGCACCGGGCCTCATCCACGGCGTGACCTGCGGGGCGGGCATGCCGTATCGCCTCAGCGAAATTGCTGCCAAGCATGGCATTTATTATCACCCCATCGTCAGCTCCATGCGCGCGTTCCGTGCGCTGTGGAAGCGTGCCTACAGCAAGGTGCCAGAGCTGCTGGGCAGCGTGGTGTATGAGGATCCGTGGTTGGCCGGTGGCCATAACGGCCTCAGCAACGGAGAAGATCCGGAGCGCCCGGAAGATCCCTATCCGCGCGTGGTGGAACTGCGCCGTTTCATGAACGAAGTGGGCCTGCACCATGTGCCCATCCTGATGGCAGGCGGTGCATGGCACTTGAAAGATTGGGAGCATTGGCTGGATAACCCGGAAGTGGGCCCGGTGGCGTTCCAGTTCGGCACGCGCCCGCTGCTCACCAAAGAATCGCCGATTCCCGAAAGCTGGAAACAGAAACTGCTGACGCTGAAGAAGGGCGATATTTTCCTGAACAAATTCTCGCCCACCGGCTTCTATTCCAGCGCGGCGAATAACAGCTTCATGCAGGAGCTGCGCGGCCGCAGCGCCCGTCAGGTGGAATTCAGTATGGAGCAGCAGGGCTACAAGTCGGAAGTGTATGGCTTCGGCCCCCGCAAGCGCCCGCATTACGTGACGCCAGAGGATCTGGAAAAGATCAACCGTTGGAACGAGCTTGGCTTCACGGAGGCGCTAAAAACGCCGGATGATACCATGATTTTTGTGTCGCCTGAGAAAGCCGCCGAGATCCACCAGGATCAGGTGGATTGCATGGGCTGCTTGAGCCATTGCGCGTTCAGTAACTGGAAAGATCATGACGATTACACCACTGGCAAAAAGGCCGATCCGCGCAGCTTCTGCATTCAGAAAACGCTGCAGGATATCGTGCGTGGCGGTGATCCCGACCATAACCTGATGTTCAGCGGCCATAATGGCTACCGCTTCGCGACCGACCCGTTCTATTCCAACGGGTTCGTGCCGACGGTGAAGGAACTGGTCGACCGCATCATGACGGGCTACTAAAGCGTATAACGCGCCAGTAGGCGCGCCAGCCTTGAGCGGCGTGAGCTGTCGCGCAGGATGCGCGATCGGCGAACAAACAAGTTATTCCTCGAACACTTCGGCGCGGTCCACGCCCCAGATATCCGCTTTGCGTATCCAAGCGGTGGTGTCGCTGATCTCGAGCGCGCACCAATCCGGCAGGCATTCTTTGACCGTGGCAATCACCATTGGGTCGGCGCGCACAATCGGGGCGCTGGTTACCTCTGGCTCGGGGTAGAGGTTCTGCGGTTTATCCATGATCAGCGCGGTGCGCTTGCCATCCAGCAGGCTTTTATGCGTCCAGCCGGTGCTGCCCTCAAAATCCTTGATCTTGCGCCAATGCGCGAATTCTTCCACGATCTGCACGGGCAGATGCGCCCGGCGATACACGTAGCGAATCGGGTAGCGCTTGCCGGGGCCCACGCGCACATTCACCTCGTCGGATTTCAGCGATACATAGCGCGGGATGGGCAGGCCGGAAGGGTTGAGAATGGACGCGTCCTCGGCCTTGGCCACCGGGGCAAGGCTCAGCATTACACAGCTAAGCAGGACAGATTTGAACATCATACTGGCGGCAGCTTAGCAGCTCTGCTAAGGGCTTGTCCATGACGCGTGTTTACCTTACCCACCGCTTAGCGGAACCCACCATGCAACGGCTTGGGGAACTTTTTACGCTGCAAGGCGCTGTTGCCGGACAGGCGAGCATTCCCGCTGAGCAGTGGCTGCGTGAGGCCAAGGGTTCTCCCGTGCTGGTCCCCACCTTGAATGATGCCATTACGCCGGCGGTAATCGATGCGTTGCTGCCGGAGCTGAAACTGATCGCGAATTTTGGCGCAGGGGTCGACCATATCGACGTCGCGTACGCGAAAGCAAAAGGCGTGCTGGTGAGCAACACACCCAGCGTGCTGACCGAAGATACGGCCGATGCAGCCATGGCGATGATCCTCGCCGTGCCACGCCGCTTGCCCGAAGCAAGCCGCGCCGCCGAGCGTGGCGATTGGCCGGGCTGGAGCCCGAATTACATGCTGGGTCACCGTGTGCATGGCAAAGTACTGGGCATTGTGGGTATGGGGCGCATTGGCCGCGCCGTGGCCAAACGTGCCGCCGGTTTTGGGCTGCAGGTGCATTACCACCAGCGCACGCAGCTGCACCCCGAGCTGGAGCAGGAATTTGCCGCCACCTACCATCCCACGTTGGAAGGGCTGCTGGCGGCGAGCGATATTGTGAGCCTGCATTGCCCGCATACCGAACAGACGCACCATTTGCTGGGGTCTGCGCAGTTTCAGCAGATGAAGCAAAGCGCCGTGCTGATTAATACCGCGCGCGGCGCGCTGGTGGATGAAGCCGCCCTGATTGCGGCCTTGCAGCACGGCACCATTGCCGGGGCAGGGCTGGATGTCTATGCGCATGCCCCACACATTCCCGACGCATTGAAAACCATGCCCAACGTGCTGCTGTTGCCGCATATCTCCTCGGCCACCATCGAGTCGCGCGTGGAAATGGGCGAGCGTGTCATCATCAACATCAAGACCTTTGTCGATAGCCACCGCCCGCCGGACCGCGTGCTGGCCTAGGGTTGGTGAATGGTGAGTAGTGTGTGGAAGCATCCATGCCCTCACCCGAAACCTGCGTCGCAGGTTCCGACCTCTCCCAAGGGGAGAGGTGAAGCAAGACACGAGAAATTCTGCATTGAAACTATTCCCTCTCCCTTGAGGGAGAGGGATGCGAAGGCTTAGGCCGAGGCCTTAGCCGAAGCTGGGTGAGGGGGAGAGCGTCACTAGCCGCTGCTGGCCCGTGATACCATTGTAGATCGCGACCTTGCCAGCCAGCGCAGGCTTACCCAGAATCACCCGCAGCACTTCCAGCGCCTGCATGCTGCCAATGATGCCTGCCAGCGGGCCGATCACGCCGCTTTCGCGGCAGGTGTTGGCCTCGGGCGCATCAGGGTGCACCAGATCACGATAGCTCGGACCACCGGGAAGCACGCTCATCACCTGGCCCTGCCAGCCAGCAATGGCGGCACTCACGAGCGGTATGCCCAGCGCCACGCAGGCATCATTCACCACGAACCGCGTCGCGAAATTGTCGCAGCCATCGGCCACCACATCGTAATCGCGCAGCATGCGTTCGGCGTTCTCGGCGGTGAGTGCTTCAGCATGCGTGATCACGCGCACATCCGGGTTCAGCTCTTCCACGCGGTCGCGGGCGGATTCCACTTTCAGGCGACCAATATCCCCGCTCTCATGGATGACCTGCCGCGCAAGGTTGGAAAGCTCCACCCGATCGGGATCGATGATGCCGAGCGTGCCCACGCCCGCGGCGGCAAGGTAGGGAATCAGCGCCGAACCCAGCCCACCGGCACCCACCACGAGAACACGCGCGCCAAGCAGCTTTTGCTGGCCTGCGTCACCCAGTTCGGCAAGCATAATTTGTCGCGCGTAGCGGCGTTGTTGGTCGAGGTTCACTTTCGTCATCCCTGCGGAGGCAGGGATCTAAAGCCTCCACTGCCTGACCGCATATTGGTTGCGGATATCCTAGATTCCCGCCTGCGCGGGAATGACATTGTCATTCTGCAAACAGATCCGTGCTCAGGTAACGCTCGGAGCAGCTGGCGATGATCACGACGATGGTTTTGCCCGCCATCTCGTCGCGCTTGGCGACTTCCAGCGCGGCCGCCACGGTGGCGCCGCTGCTGATCCCGGCGGGAATTCCTTCCAGCTTCGCCAGTTCGCGCGCGGTGTCAAACGCCGTGGTGTTGCTGATGGTCAGTACCTCATCCAGCACGTTGCGCGCCAGCACATCCGGCACGAAGCCTGCGCCGATGCCCTGAATTTTATGCGGGCCGGGGTTGCCACCGGAAAGCACCGGGGAATCCTCCGGCTCCACGGCGATCACTTGCACTGCAGGGTTTTTCTGCTTCAGCACTTGGCCCACGCCGGTGACGGTGCCGCCGGTGCCCACGCCCGCGATGAATACATCGACTGCACCGGCGGTATCCGCCCAGATTTCCTCGCCCGTGGTTTGCACATGAATGGCTGGATTGGCGGCATTCTTGAATTGCTGCAGCATGATGGCGTTGGGGTTGTTCGCCACGATCTCCTCGGCTTTTTCGATGGCGCCGCGCATGCCTTTGGGGGCAGGCGTCAGCTCCAGCTGTGCGCCGAGGAATTTCAGCATTTTCCGCCGTTCCAGCGACATGCTCTCCGGCATGGTGAGAATGAGTTTGTAGCCCTTGGCGGCACATACGAAGGCCAGCGAAATGCCGGTATTGCCGGAGGTCGGCTCCACGAGAATATGGCCGGGCTTCAGGGTGCCATCGCGCTCGGCTGCCTCAATCATCGACAGCGCGATGCGGTCTTTCACGGAGGAGAGCGGGTTGAAAAATTCCAGCTTGGCCAGCACGGTGGCCTTGGCACCGTGCGCCTGTGCCATACGATGCAGCTTCACCAGTGGCGTGTGGCCGACTGTTTCGAGGATGCTGTCATAGATGCGGCCACGCGGTGCATCGAGATGGTCAATGGCAGGACGAATGGTCATGGGTAGGCGCTCCTCAATCTAAATCGCAAAATCGTGAATGGTGGCATATGCCAGGGGAATACGTTGCTGGCTGGCGCGCTCGCACAGCTGCGCCATACTAATGCTGGAAAGCTGCTGCTGCCAGGCCTGGTTGAGTGTGGCAAGCTCTGGCTTGAGAATCGCATCGCCCAGCGGTGTGGTTTTGCTCGGAATGCTCGCCTCATCCGTCAGCGCGAGGCAAATATCGTTCAGGCTGATGCGCCGACGCTCGCGCCCCAGTACGTAGCCGCCTTGCGGGCCGCGCACCCCCTGCAAAATGCCCGCGCGCACCAGCTTTTGCAGCATCGGCTCCAGATAGCGCGGCGAGAGGTTTTGCTTTTCCGCAATGTCGCGCCCGGCGATGGGGCCTGCCTTCGCGTTGTAGGCAATGAACAGCACTGCCTCGACCGCGTAGAACAGTTTTTTCGAGGGCAGCAGCATATCACACCATTCCCTTGTCATTGCGAGGAGCCGAAGGCGACGTGGCAATCCAGTAGTCGCCAAATGGATTGCTTCGCTGCGCTCGCAATGACGGTGAGTGTTGGCGCATCTTAACCGCGCGTGCCGGTGGAGCCGAACCCACCTGCACCCCGTTGCGTGGTGGGCAGCTCCAGCACTTCGCTGAATTGCGCGCGCGTGTAAGGCGCAATCACCATCTGCGCGATGCGCATGCCGCGCTCGATCACGAACGGTTCGCTGCCCAGATTGATCAACAGTACGCCCACTTCGCCGCGGTAATCCGCATCGATCGTGCCGGGGGAATTCACCAGCGAAATGCCATGTTTGAAGGCAAGGCCCGAGCGCGGGCGGATCTGTGCTTCGTAGCCTTCCGGCAGCGCGATGCTGAGGCCCGTGGGCACGAGCGCGCGCTGCATGGGTGCTAGCGTCATGGGGTCGGCCACTGCTGCCAGCAGGTCCATGCCGGCGCTGTGTTCGGTGGCATAGGCGGGCAGGGCGAGGCCTTCGCTGGAAGGCAGGCGGGTGAGCGAAATGGTGATGGTGGGCTGAGTCATAACTATCATTCCTTTTTGGTTACGTCATCGCCCGAATCGCATGGCGATTATAGGGCGATCCATCATGCAGTGGATTCCCCTATAGTTTGCTCCGCAAACTCGGGGAATGACGCGTTATCCTTTCTTGGTTTTTACTAAATGCGGTTTCGGTTGACTTAAATGCTGGACGATCGCATCGACGAGTTTTTCGGCAACGGCGTGTTTGCTCATGCGCGGCCACGATTCTTCGGCGGTACTGGAAATGAAGGTGACTTCGTTAGCATCGGCTCCGAATACGTCGCCACTCACATCGTTGGCGAGGATCCAATCGGCACCTTTACTTTGCCGCTTGGCATGCGCATGCGCCGATACATGCTCGGTTTCGGCGGCGAACGCGACGACAAGTCCGGGGCGCTGCGCATGCTGGGCAATGCTCGCCAGCACATCCGCCGTGGGCAGGAAATCCAGCGTGAGTGTATCAAGCTTGGCTTGTTTTTTGATCTTCTGTGCCGACACGCTGGAAGGCCGCCAATCCGCCACGGCGGCCGCACCCACGAAGATATCGGCAGGCAAGGCTGCCTCTGCAGCGCGCAGCATCTCATCGCCGGTCATCACGGGCACCAGCGTGGCGCCAGCAGGCGCAGGTTCATGCGTGGGGCCGGAAATCAGTGTGACGCGCGCACCGGCGGCGAGCAGCGCCCGCGCAATGGCGTGGCCCTGTTTGCCGCTGGAGCGGTTGCCCAGAAAACGCACCGGGTCGATTGGTTCGAAGGTTGGCCCGCTCGTGACGATGGCGTGTTTACCCTTCAAATTTTCCGTCATTCCGGACGTGATCCGGAATCCATCTTTTTTCGTAGATGATGGATTCCCGCTTTCGCTGGAATGACGAAGAAATTCTACAATATCCTTCGGTTCGGCAAGGCGGCCGATGCCGTGTTCGCCACAGGCCATATCGCCTGCGGTGGGGTGGATGATCTGCACCCCGTCGGCACGCAGCTGCGTCAGGTTGCGCTGGGTTGCGGAGTGGTGCCACATTTTATGGTTCATGGCGGGTGCCACGATCACCGGTTTGTTGGTGGCGAGCAGGGCCGTGGTCGCCAAATCATCGGCCATGCCAGCGGCCATTTTCGCCAAGATATCGGCACTGGCCGGAGCGACCAGCACGCAATCCGCCACGCGGCTCAGCTGGATATGGCCCATCTCCACCTCGTCGGTGAGGCTGAACAGATCATCGTAGGTTTTCGTGCCGGTGAGTGACGATACGGCAAGGGGAGTGACGAACTTTGCACCGCCGCGCGTGAGGATCGTTGTCACCGTCACGCTTTCGGCCTTTAGCAGGCGGATCAGCTCGAGCGATTTATACGCCGAAACCGAGCCGGAAATGATAAGTAATACACTGCGCGGCAAGGCCATGTGTAGATTCCACATAATAACAGGTTCAATTTGTATTTAGGCCGATGCCGCGCCTGGCGCAAGCCTAGAGTAGTTCCCACGCAAGCAGCGCGAATCCCGCCGCGAAGGTGAGGGTGGCAGCCCAGCCGAGGCGCATCCACGCGCGGTGCTGTTCGGCGCGCTGGCGCTGCAATGTCGCCAGAGATTGTGGTGCGAGGGTGATGCCCTGACGTTTCACCTCGATCAGGAAATCGCGGGCTTCGCGCAGCACGCGCGGCGCTTCGGCCAATGTATCGTGCATTTCCTGTGCGTAAAGTTTGGCGCGCGCCGCGATGGAGAAATTCTCGCGCGCCCATTGCTCGATCAGCGGCTCGGAGAGTTTCCACATATTCACTGCCGGGTTGAGGCCGCGGCCCACGCCTTCGGCCGTCATCATGGTTTTTTGCAGCAGCAGCAGTTGCGGCTGTGTTTCCATCTCGAACTGGTTGGCAATGCCCAGCAACTGGCCGATCAGGCGGCCAACGGAAATCTCATTCAGCGCCTTGCCCATGATGGGCTGGCCCACCGCCATCGCCGCTTGGGCGAATTGCTCGACCGATACATGCGGCGGTATCCACCCCGCTTCACGGTGAATGCGCGCCACGCGCAGATAGTCACCCTTGAAGAAGCCGTAGAGAATCTCCGCGAGGATCAGTTGATCCTGCTTGGTGATGCGGCCCATGATGCCGAAATCCACCGGTGCCAGCCGCCCATCGGGCAGGATGAACAGGTTGCCCGGATGCATGTCGGCATGGAAAAACCCATCGCGGAACACTTGCGTGAAGAAGGCGCTGGCGGCATTTTGCATCGTCACTTCAAGGTCGATACCGGCGGCTTTCAGCGCCTCGATATTACCGGCCGAAATACCATGAATGCGCTCGGTCACCAGCACGCGGCGGGCGGTGCGTTCCCAATCCACGGCGGGCACATGGAAATTCGGGTCATTGCGCGTGTTGTGCTTCAGCTCCTCCGCGGCGGCAGCTTCGAGCCGCAGATCCGTTTCGATATGGATGGTGTTGGCGAACGTATCTACCACCTGCAGAAACTTCAGGCGGCGATATTGCGGCAGGCGGCGCTCGGCCATGCGCGCCAGCCAGTACATCAGGTCAATGTCGCGCTGGAACGCTTCCTCCACGCCGGGGCGCAGAATTTTCACCGCCACTTCGCGCCCGTCGGGCGTGACGGCGAAATGCACCTGCGCAATGCTGGCCGCGGCGTGGGGTTTTTCATCGAACTGCGCGAAGAGCTGGCTGATCGGTGCATCCAGCTGTTCTTCCACCGTGGCGCGTGCAATGGCGGTGGCAAAGGGCGGTACGCTGTCTTGCAGCACGGTGAGGTCAGCGGCAATGTCCTCGCCGATCAGATCGGCACGGGTGGAAAGCATTTGCCCGGCCTTGATGAAGCTCGGCCCCAGCGCCTGCAGCGCATTGGCCAGCCGCACGCCGCGGCGCTGGTTGCTTTTCTTCGCCACCGCGCGCGCCAGCAGCAGCACCGGGGCAGGGGCGCCCAGTGCGGTGAGGCCGAACAGCGCATCATGCCGCCCCAGCACCCAGCCGATGCGCAGCAATTGCACACTGTAGCGAATATTACGAAGCATCAGATGCGATACCCTTCATGAATGGCGACCACGCCAGCATTCAGATTCTGGTAGCGCACCTGCGCGAAGCCCACCGCTTCCATGCGTTTTTTCAGTGCTTCCTGATTGGGGAACATGCGGATGGATTCCACCAGATACTGGTAGCTGGCGCGATCCTTGGCGACCAGCTCGCCAATTTTTGGAATCACGTGGAAGGAATACTGGTCGTAGATTTTTTTCAGCAGCGGCTGCGCAACTTCACTGAATTCTAGGCACAGGAATTTTCCGCCGGGTTTGAGCGACGCATAAATCGAGGCGAGGGCCTGATCGATATGGGTGACGTTGCGCAAGCCGAAAGCGATCGTCACCACATCGAGCGAGCGCTCGGGCACGGGCAGCATTTCCGCATTGCCGCAGACAAAGCGTAAGCCTTCGCTTTTGCCCGCGTCATACTGGCGAGCGCGGCCGACTTTTAGCATATCGGCGTTGATGTCGCAGATGGTGATATTCGCACCCGTGCGGGCGCGCAGTCGCACGGCAATGTCGCCCGTGCCGCCGGCGAGGTCTAAAATCGCGGCATCGGCGCCTGCATGCACGCGGCTGACGAACGTATCTTTCCATAGCCGGTGCATGCCCATGCTCATGAAATCGTTCATGAGGTCGTAGGAGCTGGCAACCGAGCTGAACACGCCGCGCACCATGCCTTGTTTGGCCTCGGGCGCGACGCGCGTGAAGCCGAAGGACTGGTCGTGGGAAGCAGGGGTCTCTTGTGATGCAGATTTCATGAACTACCTTTGGTGGGCAGCGTCGTAGCCTGTTTTGCGCGCACCCACAAGTTAGGATTCCGTCACCATGCCTGAATTACCCGAAGTGGAAACCACGCGCCGCGGTCTGGCGCACGCCTGTGTTGGCCAGCGCATTGAGGCGCTGGAGCTGCGCCGCCGTGACTTGCGGTTTCCGCTGCCCGATGCGATGGAAGAACGGCTTGTCGGGCGCTGCATCACCGCCATTCGCCGCCGCGCGAAATACCTGCTGATTGATCTCGATTCGGGCGAGGTGCTGCTCGCCCATCTGGGCATGAGCGGCAGTTTTCGCGTGCTGCAGGCGGAGGATTACGTGGCCAAAAAGCATGATCATGTGCTGATATATCTGCAGGCAGACCAGCTCTGTGTGTTCCACGATCCGCGGCGTTTCGGGTTTATGGATCTGTTCGCCGCCAAGCAAGAAGCGGCGCATCCCTTCCTTGTACATCTCGGGCCAGAGCCGCTTTCCGACGATTTTACGCCGGAATATCTGGCCGCGCAGCTTGCCCGCCGCAAGGGGCCGATCAAACCCGCGCTGATGGACCAGAAACTGGTCGTGGGCGTGGGCAATATCTATGCCAGCGAGAGCCTTTACAAATCCGGCATAAACCCTCGTATTTCAGCAAATAAAGCGGCATCGCGTGCGCCACAAATCGTCGCGGCCATTCGCACGACACTTCAGGCCGCATTGCATTCGGGCGGCTCCACTTTGCGCGATTACGTAGGCGCGGATGGAACGGGGGGATATTTCCAACATCATTTTGACGTTTACGAACGCGATGGGCAGGCATGCACAACATGCGATGCGACGATCCAATCCATGGTGCAGGCGGGGCGTTCTACTTACTGGTGCCCGCAATGCCAGCCACTGCGCGGAAGAGCCAAAAAAACCTAGGTTTTCTGCGGTGTTGCGGCATGCATGAAATTTTCTTCATTCCTGTGCATAAAACCGCTTGACGGTGGTGGTGAGGGTGGCTAGTTTCCGCTTCCTCGATAACGAGGCATGTAACAACAAGTGGGTTCACCATGGCACATCACAAGTCGGCAAAAAAACGTATCCGACAAACCGCTACCCGGACGGCTGTAAACCGTTCGCGCACCAGCCGCATCAAAACCTTTATCAAAAAGGTTGAAACGGCGATCGCAACGGGCAACGCGTCGGAAGCACAAGCAGCATTGAAAAATGCGCAACCTGAAATTATGCGTGGCGTAAGCAAGGGCGTTCTTTCGCTCGGCACCGCATCGCGTAAGGTTAGCCGACTCGCCGCACGGGTGAAGGCGCTTGCTGCCTAACGCGCGTTTCGAAACAAAATAGCCAATATTCTTTTTTCTTCTGTGTGTCGCTGCCCCGTCGGCAGCAAACCCCTCTGTATTGCCTGATTTCAGGCGTATTCCCAGCAACATGACCGGCACCCCGTGTGTCGGCACAGGATGGATTTTGTCATGATGGCTGCAACGCGTGTTGTCGATCCAGCAATGCTCCCCGGGGAAGTTTCCCCGCAGGAAGCATGGGCACAACTCGCAAGTCAGCCTCAGGCCCGTCTGGTGGATGTGCGCACGCATGCCGAATGGCTGTTTGCCGGTCTTCCGGATCTGTCCACGCTGGGTAAAGAGGTGGTCACGGTTTCGTGGAAACTCTATCCCAACTTCGATCTCAACCCCCAATTCCTTGCGCAGTTAGAAGCCGCCGCGCCAGAAAAATCAGCCCCGCTGTATTTTCTGTGCAAAACTGGTGGACGCTCCATGGATGCCGCCATCGCGGCACGCCATGCGGGCTACGCGGACTGCTACAATGTAACGGGTGGCTTTGAGGGCGACATGAATCACCACCGCCAGCGCGGCCGCATCAATGGCTGGAAAGCCAGTGGCCTTGCCTGGCAGCAAGCATAGAAAAAGAGTTTAAAACATGGTCGAGCATACCCCTATCCAACATCGTCGCCCGGATCACTTCGCCCGCTGGGAACGCGTTCGCGAGAAATTGCGTGCCAGCTATGGTGAAGCGATCTTCAAAAGCTGGCTGCAGCCGCTGAAACTGGCCGATGTAAAGAATGGGCAAGTGATGATTACCGTGCCCACGCGCTTCATGCGGGAATGGATCATCGCGCATTACGCCGAGAACATTCTGCGCTTCTGGTGCCAGGAAGATCAGGGCGTGCATTCGGTCGATATTTTTGTGAAAGCCGAGCCCGTCGCTATCCATAATCCAGCGGCTGCAGCTGCTGCGCAGCAGCCTGCAGGGGGGCTGGAAGCCGCCATGCTGGGCCGTGCCGCCAACGCGAACGACGATAAACCGATCAACCCCGATAGCATCTCCGCACCGCTCGACCCGCGCTACACGTTCGAGAACTTCGTGGTGGGTAAACCCAATGAACTTGCGCACGCGGCTGCGCGCCGTGTGGCGGAATCAACGGCTGTGGTACCTGGTGGTAACCCACTCTTTGTCTATGGGGGCGTGGGCCTTGGCAAAACGCACCTGATGCATGCGATCGCCTGGCATATCCGCAAAACCGATCCATCGCGCAAGGTGGTGTATCTGTCGGCAGAAAAATTCATGTATCTGTTCATTCGTGCGCTGCGCTCGAAGGACACGATGGCCTTCAAGGAATATTTCCGCAGTGTGGATGTGTTGATGATCGACGATGTGCAATTCATCGCCGGCAAGGATTCGACGCAGGAAGAATTCTTCCATACCTTCAATGCGTTGATCGACCAGCACAAGCAACTCATCATCTCGGGTGATCGTTCGCCTTCGGACCTCGAAGGCATGGAAGAGCGCATCCGCTCGCGCCTTGGCTGGGGCCTGGTGACCGATATTCACACCACGACCTATGAGCTGCGGCTTGGCATTCTGCAGGCGAAGCTCGAGAAAATGCCCAACGCCCATGTGCCACAGCGCGTGCTGGAATTCCTGGCGCACAAGATCACCAGCAACGTGCGCGAACTGGAAGGGGCACTGAACCGCGTGGTGGCCCATGCCACGCTGGTGGGTGGCTCGGTTACGCTCGAGAGCACGCAGGAAGTGCTGCATGATATCCTTCGCGCCAATGATCGCCGTATCACCATCGAAGACATTCAGAAAAAGGTCGCCGCGCATTTCAACATCAAGGTCAGCGATATGCATTCCGCCCGTCGTAGCGTGGCCATTGCGCGCCCACGGCAGATCGCGATGTATCTGGCCAAAAAACTCACCACCAAATCGCTGCCGGAGATCGGCCGTAAGTTCGGTGGCAAGGACCACACCACGGTGATGCATGCGGTCAAACGCATCGACGAGCTGGCCCGTGCCGACAAAGAATTCGCCGATGATGTGGAACTGCTGATGCGCATGCTGCAAAGCGCCACTTAAATTCATAAGATCTTCACAAACAAATAACATGGCTGCCATTAGATTGGCACCATGTTACCTATTTCAGGAAAAGATAAAATATTGATCGTTCGGCAGACTGTTAAGTCTGTCGTGGATGATGATGCCTTCATTGTTTACAAAGTTCCTCAAGTACAAAAGCAATTCCAGTCTGTTCTGGAGGCTTATGTAGCGGCTTCATTGGATCAATATCAGCAACGTCATGCATTAGTTAAAGGCGAAGTCCTTACTCTGAAAAGTACTACGGCTGTCGAGCATCGGTGGCGGCGCGCTGCTGAGAAGCTTGCCAATTTCATGACGCAGCAATTTAAGGCATGGCATGACAGGCCCGAATGGGATGGTACAGTGCAGGATAAACCATTTGATTGCCCCTTGGATAGGTTTGGAAAACCTAAAATCAGCGATGGGTTAGATTTTGTAACACATTCCGGATCGAGAGAGATTAAGCGTTATTTTCAGGACATCCTCGAGACTAAATACGGTTGGATTATCGAGCCAATGCTAATCGACCGCTCTGCCGATCCACACCGTCGCGTTTCACATGGGGGCTATGGTCGAGGGTGTGGAAACTAAATAAAAGGCCGAATTCATATTTAGCCTTTTTGTTTCTGGACTTAGTTCAAACAAGCTGTGCATAAGTTCAAAATTCCGTGGCGCAGGGTGGGGCATGGTCCTATAAATGGCGCATAAACACTGCGTTAGGAGTGACTTATGGCCGAAGCCGCCCGCAAATACGACGACGAAGCTCCCAGCGCACCTGCAAAAGGACAAGCGATGAAACTGGTCATTGAACGTGCCGTATTGTTAAAAGCGTTGGCTCCCATCCAGTCGGTGGTCGAGCGCCGCGGAACCATTCCTATTCTTTCTAACGTGAAGCTGGAAGCCGGCAATGGCGAGCTATCCCTCACCGCTACCGACATGGACATTGCCATCGTCGAAAGCGTGAAAGCTGACGTGCAGGAAAAGGGTGCCACCACTGTTCCCGCGCACATGTTCTACGAGATCATTCGCAAACTGCCGGATGGCAGCAACGTACAGCTGTCGCAAACCGAAAAGGGCGGCAAAATCAGCATTGCTGCCGGGCAGTCGAAATTCTCGCTGGCCAGCCTATCGGTGGATGATTTCCCCGTGATGGCCGAAGGCGAGCTGGCGCATAGCTTCAGCATCAGCCCATCGGAATGCAAAGCCTTGCTGGAGA
>Ga0075157_10000813_pt1 | contig 21822 bp, 16 predicted proteins | sample JI81BgreenDNA_FD_70967 | JGI IMG/M metagenome (GOLD analysis project Ga0075157, IMG submission 70967) | Wastewater effluent complex algal communities from Wisconsin, to seasonally profile nutrient transformation and Carbon sequestration -... | ecosystem: Engineered > WWTP > Effluent > Algae...
TCATCATCGCAAGCGATCACGGCAGCAACCATCTGGCCGAACCTTTCATGTGGGATGCCCACCACCAGCGCGTCGCTGGCTTCCGGCCATGACAGGATCGCCTGTTCGACCTCTTCGGGAAAGACCTTTTCCCCGCCTGTGTTGATCGAGGTAGATCCGCGCCCCAGCAGAGTGATCGCGCCATCGGCATCGACCGTCGCAAGATCGCCGGGAATCGAATAGCGAATGCCGTCGATCACGGGGAATGTGGCCGCCGTCTTCACGGGGTCTTTATAATAGCCGAGCGGAATATGGCCGCGCACCGCAAGCCGCCCCTGACGCGGATCGCCCGGCTGGATTGGCTTGCCGTTCTCGTCGATCACGCAGGCGTTCTTGCCGAGTTGGAAGCGCGCGCCGCGCGCCTTCTGGCGGTTGGAGGTAAGCGAGCGTCCCATCCCGCTGGCCTCGCTCGAATTGAGGAAGTCGATCAGCAAAGCTGATGATGCGTGGGCGAGCAGGCGCTCCTTGACTTCGGCGCTCCACGCCATGCCCGACGACGAGACCACCTTGAGCCCGGTTATGTCCCAACGGCCCGGTTCGCGGTCGAGAGCATCGACAATCGGTCGGCAAAAGGCGTCGCCGACAATGCATATATCGGTGACCTTGCGCGCCACCACCGTGTCGAGCAGCTGTTCCACATTGAAGGAGGTTCCGGGCAGCGTGACCACGGTTCCCCCGCGATTGAGGATGGTGGCGGCGAACACAAGGCCAGTTCCGTGCATCAGCGGTGCGGCGGGCAACCCCACCGGCGGCGTGCTTTGGGCGATGCGCTCGCGGACGTGATCGTAGTCGGCCGCCTCGGGATCGCCGGTGGCATTGGACGCGAGGTAAAGATCGTGCTGGCGCCAGATCACCCCGCGCGGCAGGCCGGTGGTTCCTCCGGTATAGATGAGGATCTGGTCATCGCCTGTGCTGCCTCCGGCAGTCCCGCCAGATTGCGTTTTCGGGTGGGTTACCTTGGCATAGTCGATTGCCCAATCCGGGCAGGGCCCGGTCCCGTCGTCGACGAACACCCAGACCCTGATGCCAGGGCAGCAGTCCCGCAGGGCGTTCGCCTGCGCGGTAAAGGTGCCGTGAAACACCACGCCCTCGGCATCCGCATCGAGCCACAGTTGGGCAAGCTCGTCACCGGTGTAGCGGTAGTTGGTGTTGACCGGGACCACTCGCGCTACGAGCGCCGCGAACATCGTCTCCATATAGGCAGGGCCATTGTGGAGATAGAGCGCGAGCTTGGCGCCCGGGGCGAGGCCGGCCGCAGTCAGAGCCGCGGCCAGCGCCTGCGCGCGATGCGCAAAATCCGCCCAACTGACCTCCTGATCGCCATGTGCGAGCGCGATTCGGCTGGGAACGGCATCCGCTACGGTCTGCCAGACACCGGCAAAGGTCCATTCATACTCGTGAGCGGCGGCGGGGCGCGATGCTTGTGGCTGTTGCATTATTATTGACTCAACCTCTTGTCTGACCCGGGTACAAGCTCTATGGTCCTACATTAGGATATTCAAGATCGAGCTGGCACACAATGGAAAACTTGGACGGGAATGGCGGAGCAGGCGGCGAGCGGAAGTTCGCGCCGCTCAAGGGGGTGCGGATCGTCGATTTCTCGTCGAACATGGCGGGGCCCTATGCCACCATGATCCTTGCCCAGCTGGGTGCAGACGTGATCAAGATCGAAGCGCCGGGCGGCGATGACGCGCGGGCATGGCCGCCTTCGGTAGAAGGGGCAGGGGTCGCCTACCGGCACATGAACGCAGGCAAGCGCGGCATCGTTCTCGATCTGGGGAGCGAGCCCGGCAGGAAGGCGGCGCTCGCCGTGGCAGCGACCTGCGATGTGTTGCTGCAAAGCATGCGACCGGGTGTGGCAGATCGGATCGGTATCGGGGAAAGCGCTGTTCGTACGGTCAATCCCGGTATTCTCTACTACTCCCTCAACGCTTTCGGGGCAGGCCCCGCCGGCAGCAGCATGCCGGGTTATGACCCGCTGGTGCAGGCCTACACCGGCATCATGATGATGAACGGCCACGACGGCGCGCCGCCGGTGCGGTGCGCGCCTTCGGTGGTCGATCTCGGCACCGGACAGTGGGTCGCGATGGGAGTGCTGGCGGCGCTGATGGCGCGCCAGCGGGGCCAGACCGTCACGGCAATGGAGACCGCGCTGGTCGATACGGCCTTCAGCCTGGTTGCCTATCAGGCCACAGCGGCGAAGATGTCGGGCAACCGTCCGGCGCGGTCCGGTTCGGGCAATCCGATCGCTGCGCCGTACGAGGTCTATCCGGCGCGTAACGGCGATCTGATGATTGCCGCGCCCAACCAGCGCCTATGGGAACGGGTCGCCAAGGTCATAGGGGTTGAGCGTCTCGTCTCCGATCCTCGGTTCCTGACGGTCGCCGATCGCAGCCGAAACAATGCCGAACTCACGCAGGAAATCTCGCAAGCCTTGGCAGGCGAGGATGTGGCCACTTGGGTCCGCCGCCTCCACGAAGGCGGTGTGCCCGTGACGCCGGTTGCGGGTCTGGAGCAGGCTGTTGTCTCCGAGGCCGCGTCCGAGCGTCGGACGTTCGCGGATCTTGACGAGGTCCCCCATGTTCGCCTGCCGTGGATCGCCGAAGGGACGCCCATTGCACTCACCGGCCCCGCGCCGCAGCTCGGCGAGCATACGCAAACCGTGTTGCGGGAATGCGGCCTCGATGAGGCGTTGATCGCACAGGTAACGGGCAACAACCCTGCCGTAGCCGATGGCGCAGGGAGTGCGGCCCGATGAGCGGTGCGAGTGCAGCACCGCTTCGGGTGGTCGAGATCAGCGGCGGCATGGCGGGGGCCTATTGCGGCTGGCTGCTGGGACAGATGGGCGCCGATGTGCGGCAGGCCCGCGCTCCCTTAGACGCCGGACCGCATGACGGAGCCGATGATCCGGTCTCGCTGGGCCTCGCCTATTTTGCGCAAGGCAAGAACAGCGTTTTGGGCGCCGAGCTCGAAGCGGCGCTTGTTGCAGCCGATATCGTCATCACTGATGATGTCCGGCACTTTACCGCACTGACCGGCGTGACGCCCGCCGCGCTGGCCGCGCGCCAGCCGCAAACGGTTGTAGCCGTGTCTTCTGTATTTGGCCTCACCGGGCCTCTCGCTGATACGCCGGCCGTTCCGCTCGATGCGCAGGCGCAAGCCGCTGTCAGCTGGGCGCTCGGCGAACCGGGCCGCCCGCCGCTGGCGATCCCGCCGGGGGTGCTGGAATGTCAGGCTGGTGCACATCTGGCCGCGGCCAGTCTGATGGCCCGGCGTGCCGGTCATGCGGCGGATGGAGGGCGTCTCGTCGACATCGCCCTGATCGACATTCTGGCCCACTATGTGGGGGTAAATTGCCGCTTCTACATCCATCACGGGATGGAGTGGCGCAGGGAGGGCCGACGGGCTGCGCATTCGGGCGGCGCCTATCCGTTTGTCATCCTGCCCTGCGCCGATGGAGCGGTTTGCTTGTCAGGTCGCACCCGTCCGGAGTGGGAGCGATTTGTCGAAGCGATGGGCTCACCCGCCTGGGCCAGCGAGCCGCGCTATCAGCGCCTGCGTGCGATGGGGCAGGAATATCCCGAGGAGGTCGATGCGCTGCTCATGCCGTGGCTCGCCGAGCGGACCAAGGCCGAGATCGAGGACATCGCCGATCGTTACCGGCTCACCATCGCTCCGCTGCGTGATCTGGGTGAAGTGCTCGCAACCCCGCAGTTCGCCTTCCGCGGCTTTTTGCATGAGGCGAGCCTTGGCGGCCGAAAGCTTACAGGATGCGGCTTGCCGTTCCGTGTCACCCGCGCACGGGACGAGGGGATGAGCGTAAACCATGCGAATACGCTGCTCTCGCACGCGGCCCTGCAGCGAGGGGCGACCGGGCAATTGCCGCTGGCCGGGCTGCGCGTGCTCGACATGGGCTGGGTCTGGTCGGCCCCGCAGGTCGGGAGCATTCTTGCCCAGCTTGGTGCCGAGGTGATCAAGGTCGAGCATCGCAAGCGGCCGGACAATTCGCGTCTGTCGGGCGTCATCATCCGCAATGGCGAGCGGATCGAGGGCCAGACGACAGAGATGTCGCCGATGTTTCACCAGATCAACAAGGGCAAGAAAGGCATCACCCTCAACCTGAAGGAGCCTGCTGCCGTCGCTATCCTCAAGCGGCTAGCATCCATCAGTGATGTCGTGCTTGAGAACATGTCGGCCGGCTCGCTGGAACGATCGGGGATCGGTTTCGACACCTTGAGCGCGGATAATTCCGGTCTGGTCATGGTCGCCATGTCCGGGGCCGGGCAGTTCGGCCCGGCCTCCGACATGCGAACCTATGCACCGACCATGTCGAGCTTTGTCGGGCTTGAATCGCTCGTCGGCTATCCGGGCGAGGCGCCGACCGGCGCGCTCAATTTTGCGCTGGGCGATCCCAATGCCGCGGTTCACGCGCTGGTCGCGCTGTTTGCAGCGCTCGAACGGCGTGATGCAACCGGGCAAGGTGGCTACATCGATCTGTCGCAGACCGAGGCGCTGTTCTGCACACTCATGCCATATGCTCTGGCGAGCCAGAGCAGCGGTGGCCAGCCCTTGCCCGCAGGTAACCGGCATCCGCTGATGGCGCCTCACGGGATTTTTCCGGCGGCCGGGCGCGACCGGTGGATTTCGCTGGCAGTCCGCGATGACGCGGACTGGCAGGCTCTGTGCGCGCTTGCCCCAGCTGAGCCCTGGGCCAGCGATCCGCGCTATGTAGCCGCTGCCGAGCGGATTGCCGCGTCCGAGGCGCTGGAGATCCTGATCGCGCAATGGACCGCGGCGCAGAATCGCGACGCACTGGTTTCGCGTCTGCGCGCTGCGGGAGTTCCTGCTTCTCCTGTCAACGATATCGACGGCTTGTGGGCCGATCCGCAGATCGCGGCGCGCGGCTTGGCCGACGTGGTCGAACTGCCGGGTCTCGGACCGGAAACCCTGTTCCGGGTGCCCTGGAATGCCGGCGGAATTGCCCCCGTGCGGGGAACGCGCGGGCCGGTGACCGGCGAGCATAACCACGAGGTCCTGTGCGAGTTGCTCGGCCTGTCGGATAGCGAACTCGAGCAGTTGTCCGAGGCTGGGGTCATTTCCTGACGCGGCAAAAAAAGAGAGCCCCCGGCCGATTGGGCCGGGGGCTCTCTTCTCTGTTGCCGGGCAGTCAGACCCGAGGACCGGGCACAATCTTGCGACCGGCTCTTGGGATCAGGCGGCCTTGGCTTCCTGCCGCTTGACCAGGGTAAAACCGCGATAGCCGTCGGCTGCGACCTCATCGCAGATCGCGGCATAGGACGGCATTCCGGGATACCAGGCAGTGAAGACCTTGGGCTTTCCGGGCAGGTTGGCGTTCATGTACCAGGAATTGGTGGTGGTCATGAGCGTGTTCTCCACGTCAGCGGAGATGCGCTCCACCCACCCGGCTTCTTCCTGCGCGCCGGCCTCGATTTCGACCGCGCCGGTATCGCGCATGTGGTTCATCGCATCGACGATCCAGTCGACATGGTATTCGATGCAGACCGGGAAGTTCACGAGGATCGCCGGACTTTGCGGGCCGGTGATCATGAACAGATTGGGGAAATCAGCCGATGCGAGGCCAAGGTATGTGCGCGGCCCGTTTTCCCACTTTTCGGCCAACGTCACGCCGCCGCGCCCACGCAGGTTGAGCTTGAGCAGGCTGCCGGTGACCGTGTCGAACCCGGTCGCAAACACCAGCGCATCGAAATCATGGCGCTGGCCATCCTCCATGACCAGACCGCTGGTGGTGACGGATGCGATCGGGTTTGTGCGGATGTTCACGATCGAGACGTTGTCGCGGTTGAACGCTTCGAGATAGTCGGTGTCGATCGGCGGTCGCTTGGTGCCGACGGCGTGGTTGAAATCGCACAGCACGTCCGCCGTCGCGGGGTCCTTGATCCGTTCGCGGATCTTGGCTTCGATGAAATCCGCGACGACCTTGTTGGCATCGGCATTCAGCGTGATGTCGGTGAAGCTGGTGAAGTGGAAGCGGAAGCCGCCGGTCTCCCACAGCCGTTCCATCACCGCGGTGCGTTCTTCATGCGACAGTTCGAGCGCCGAATGCTGCGGGTGGGGAAAGGGCATCCCGATTGGCGAATTGAGCGTCAGTTCGCGAAGCTTGGCGAAGTTCTCGTTCTGCTCGCGCCGCATCTCGTCGGTAAGTTCATGGTTGCGCGCCGGGACTATGTAGTTGGCGGTGCGCTGGAAGACAGTGAGGTGCGATGCCTGTTCGGCGATGACCGGGGTGCTCTGGACGCCGCTCGATCCGGTGCCGATCAGCCCGACGCGTTTGCCGGTGAAGTCGACCCCATCATGCGGCCAGAGTGCCGTATGGTAGATTTCGCCCTGGAAGTCGTCGAGGCCGGGGAGCGACGGACGCGCCGGAGTCGAGGTGTTGCCAACGCCCGTGATCAGGAAGCGCGCCCGCACCGTTTCGCCGCTGTCGGTTTCTGCCATCCAGCTATGCGTTTTCTCGTCATAGACGCCCGCAGTGACGCGCACGCCGAAATCGATGTCCTTCTTGAGGTCGAGCCGGTCGGCGACGAAATTGAGGTATTCGAGAATCTCGGGCTGTGCCGGATAGCGGCAACTCCATTGCCATTCCTGGCGGATCTCATCGGAGAACGAATAGCAGTAGTAATGGCTTTCCGAGTCGCACCGTGCGCCCGGGTAGCGGTTCCAATACCACGTTCCGCCGACACCCTTGGCGGCATCGAACACGCGGGTCGTGTAGCCCTGCTCGCGCAGGCGGTGCAGCATGTAGAGGCCGGAAAAGCCTGCCCCGATGATCACCGCATCAACCTGCGATGGGCGCTCTGTTTCCGTCATGTCGATGTCCCTCGCTCTCCAAAGTCCATCAAATCCTACCAATCTGTCTAATTATGTCAATGGTCCTACCACAAGGATTGACATGGCGATCAGGTTGCTGCATCCAAGGTCCTACAATTGACACCTGGGCAAGTGCAGCCGCGATGGCGTAATCGGATCACAGGGAAAGGGGAGAGTGTATGAAGCGAATCGAATCCTTGCTGCGGACAGTTGGTACCGCGGCACTGGCTGTTGGGCTCTCTTCTGTTGCGATCGCACAGGACGCCGAGGCTCCCGCCGAAGACGCCGGAACCGGAGGCGAGATCATCGTCACGGCCAACAAGCGCGAACAGAACCTCAACGACGTCGGTCTGTCGGTCACGGCCATCAGCGGCGAGACGCTGGCGGACCGCCGGATCACCTCGGTGCAGGATATCGCCGCGGTCGTCCCCGGCCTCAAGTTTGCGGAATCCGGGACCAACACCCCTATCTACACTTTACGTGGCATCGGCTTCAACGAAGAGAGCCTCGGCGTCTATCCTTCGGTCAGCGTCTACACTGACGAAGTACCCTTGCCATTCCCGGTGCTGACGCTGCGCGCGGCGATCGATCTTGAGCGGATCGAGGCGCTCAAGGGACCGCAGGGCATTCTGTTCGGCCAAAACGCGACCGGCGGCGCAATCAACTATATTGCAGCCAAGCCGACCGATGATCTGCGCTATGGCGCGGACGTGTCCTATGGCCGGTTCAACCAGATTACCGGCAACGCTTTCATCAGCGGCCCGATGGGCGAGAACGCCGGCTTCCGTGTGGCAGTTGCGGCTTCCGACATGGATGGCTGGCAGCGCAGCATCACCCGTCCGGATGATCGCAACGGCGCGCAGAAATACATCGCGGGCCGCCTGACATTCGAACTCGAGCCCGCAAGCACTGTGCGTCTGCGTGCCACTGTCAATGCCTGGCAGGACAAGAGCGAGCCGCAAGCCGGCCAGCTCATCGCCGTCCGCGCTCAGAACCCGGCGGCAGTCCAGCCTGGCGTTCAGGCATCGCCGTTTCCGCCGTTGAACCCACGAGCCGCCGACTGGACGACCCGCGCCAATTACATTGCGTTCCAAGATCCTTTCGGCGCCGCTGCCGGTACCAATACCACCGTGGTGCAGCGGACGACCGAAGACCTTTCCCCGCGCAGCAACCGCAAGTTCATCCAAGGTGCGCTGCGTGCCGAGGTTGACCTGGGCGAGGTCGCGACGCTGACGTCGATCACGTCATTCCTCGACTTCAACCAGAACCTCTACAGCGACAAGGACGGTAGCGCGCAAGCAGTAGCAAACATCGGCCCGAGCTTTGCCGACATCACCTCGTTCAACCAGGAATTGCGCATTTCCGACCAAGGCGGCAGCGCGTTCCGCTGGCTTGTGGGTGCCAATTACGAAAAGAGCGAGGTGTCCGAGGACCAGAATCTGACCTTTGCCAATGGCTCATCCTCGGCGCCCGGCACGCTGTTCATCAACACCACAGGCAGCCTCGTCAGCCAGAACATCCGCAACTACGCTTTCTTTGCGAACGGCGAACTGGACGTCACTGACCAGCTGACTTTCAAGCTGGGTGGACGCTATACCAATTCACGCAACCGGGCGAACCTGTGCACCACGGGCAATGGGGACGGCACAGTTTCGGCGCTGTTCAACCTGTTGCCGATCCTTGTTTTCGGAGTGCAGCCAGGATCGTTCGATCCGATCACCACCGGCGATTGCTATCCGATCAATGAAAATTTCATTCCCGGACAGCCGTTCATCAGCACCTTGGAGGAAGATAACTTCTCATGGCGAGCCGGTGTGGATTTCAAGCCCAACGACGATACGCTGCTCTATGCGAACATTTCGCGCGGGTACAAAGCGGGCAGCTTCCCGACGGCGGCGGGTTCGGACTTCCGTTCATACCAGCCGGTCACGCAGGAATCGGTCACATCATACGAAGCCGGCTTCAAGGCTTCGCTGGCGGATCGATTGGTCCAGCTGAATGGTGCGCTATTCTATTACGATTATCAGGACAAGCAGATCCGCGGGAAGATCGTTGATCCGGTGTTCGACGTGCTCGACATCCTCATCAACGTACCCAAGTCGACCATCATGGGCGCCGAAGCCGAATTGACACTCCGGCCAGCGGACGGGTTCACTATCGGGAGTTCGCTCACCTACCTCGACTCCGAAGTTAAGACCGACAACGGCGCGCCCTTTGTCGGCCCCAGCGCCTATGGAAACAGCTGCGGAACCGCCGCCGCACCCGGGCCTTGTGACTTCACTGGAAGCGAACTGCCGTTCACGCCCAAGTGGTCCTACACCATCGATGCCGACTATCGCCACGAGACGGGCAGCAACGCCTTCCTCATCGGGGCAAGCCTGCGCGGGCAATCATCATCGGTCTCTACTCTTAATGGTCGTACGATCGAGTTCCGTCAGCTTCCTGGTGATCGCAATGCGCCAGGCATCGACCGGCCGTTCGAGATCCCGTCCTATGTCACCGTCGATGCCCGCGCGGGCTTCGAGTTCGGGGAAGGCCAATACAAGGTGATGGTGTGGGGCCGGAACATCTTCAACGAATACTACGTGACCAACGCCAACCACTATCTCGACACGACGGTAAGGTTCGTGGGCATGCCTGCGACTTATGGGGTCACGCTCACCGTCAAAAACTGATCGGCACACTCTCTCGGCCGACTCCCCAGCGGCAGGCGCTCAGTGCGGGCGCCTGCCGTTTTTCTTCGTTGAGGGACGATGCGAGATAACGCTGAGCACCGGTCATGGGGCAGGCGGAATACTGCCAGTGCAGATCGCAACGCCCGGCTGGCAGTCCGGCCTTCGGTCAAAGGTAGTCAGATGCGGAGAATGATTGCTGTCACTTCAGCCTGCCTGCGGCACTGCCGCTGCCTCAAGGATGCGGGCATAGGCCTCGATATCAATCTCAGCTCGGCGGCGGGCACGTTCGGAATCCCCGGCCTCGATCGCTTCGAGGATTTTCCGGTGCGCAACGCACACCCGCTTGCGCAACTCGACCGACGCGAATTCGCGCAGTTTGGATGCCTCGAACATGATGCCGCTGATAGAAGTCGCAAGCGCGCATAGCAGATCGTTATGGCTGGCCGCGGCCAAGGCATCATGCCAGTTCACGTTTTCCAACAAGAACGCTTCAAGATCATCCACGCTCTCGGCGGTCTGCTCGATGCGGTTCGAAACTGCGTGAAGCGCCTCGAGATCCTGAGGCGTGCGCCGTTGCGCTGCGAGGCTGGCGACCATCGGTTCCAGCGCCAAGCGCACCTCGGCAAGGGCATGGAGCGGGATACTGCGACCGCGCGCGAAAATCTCGATGTGATCGGCCAGGTGATGATCGGTCGGCATGGCGACGGAAGTGCCGCCATAACGCCCTGCACGGGTTGCCACGAGACCCTGCGCTTCGAGGATGCGCAAGGCTTCGCGTACCGATCCGCGGCTCAGCCCCGTCGCGCTCACGAGCTCCCTCTCGGTCGGGAGCATGGAGCCTGGAGGATACTGATCGCTCAGGATATCTTGCTTCAGCCGTTCCGCCAGCACATCACTGGACTTGGGCACCTTAATTCGCCCGAGGCCTTCAAGCATCCCGTCCGATTTTGTTTCTGGATCGAGCGTTGGAGAGGTTTTGCTCATACCGGCTCTATGTCCCCGTTCGTGATCCACGGCAAGCCGCAGACGTCTCATTTGTCCGACATTTAGCTTCTCGCCCTAGACAAGTCAATTGTAGGACCTTATACCGCTATGGTTCTACCATAGGATCTATTGAAATCATGTCTTCGATGATCAAGGAGGTATCGGAAGGTGCCTATGCTGCTTGGCAGCGAACCGTTGCTGCACGATACGCCGACCGATCGTTTTCTTCCCGCAACCGTTCTGGGATCGAGCTTCAGCCCGTCTATACCGGAACCGACCGACATGGCCAAGAAGCTGAAATGCCGGGTCAATATCCTTACACGCGCGGAATCTACCCGGTCCACTACCAATTCCAGCCGTGGATGGATCTCCAGATCATCGGTTATGGCCTGCCCTCGCAAACGCGCGAGCGGATGGACCTACTGCTCAAGGAAGGCGGTTCGAAGGGTTATTTCGACCGCGAGGCCTATAACTTCATCTTCGACATGCCGACCTCGATGGGCTGCGATCCGGATCATCCCGGCGTGCGCGGTAGTATCGGCGATTGCGGTATCTCGGTGTGCAAGGCGAGCGACTACGAGATTCTGCTGGCGGGCAAGGATCTGGAGAAGACCACCGTATCCATGGTGCTCAATGCCGGGTCGCCCGCGATGCTGGGGCTGTATCTCGCCGCCGCCCGCCGCCGCGGGTTCGCCTTCGACAAGCTGGGCGGCAATGTCACCAACTACATCTGGGACTTCTTCGGCCATAGCGGCGGCACCAACTTCTCGCCGCGCGGTAGCTACCGGCTAGTGGCGGATGTGGCCGCCTATTGCGCCCGCCACGTGCCCTTGTGGAATACGCTGACGATCAGCGAGCACAATATCTGCGAGGCCGGGGCGACCAATGTCCAGGCGGTCGGTTATGCCATTGCGGCCATCATCGCGGTCAATGAGGAGTGCGTCAGCCTCGGCATTGACCCCGACAGCGTGGTCCCGCGTTTCGGTTTCCACGTGCGCTACGGCGAGAACTTCTTCGAGGAGGTGGCTAAGACCAGGGCGCTGCGGCGCGTCTATGCCAAGGTCAACAAGGAACGCTTCGGCTGCAAAAAGAGCGGATCGCTTCAGGCGCGGATCCATGCGCAGACGGCCGGTTCCCTGCTGACCGCGCAGCAGCCGCTGAACAATCTGGTGCGCAATGCCTATGGAGCGCTGGCGGCTGTCATGTCCGGCGTCAACGGTATGACGATCAACGCCTATGACGAAGCGTTGGGCCTGCCGACCGAGGAGGCCGTGACCCTCTCGCTCCGCACCAGCCAGCTGATCGCCGAGGAAACGGGCGCCGTGCATGTATCCGATCCCTTGGGCGGCTCCTTCTATGTCGAGGAACTGACCGACGAGATCGAGCGGCGGGTCTTCGCCATCATCGACGAAATCGATCAGCGCGGCGGCCTGATCGCCTGCATCGAATCGGGCTGGATCAAGCAGCAGGTCTCTGCCTCCGCCTATCAGTGGCGGCAGGAGATCGAGAGTGGCGCGCGCACCATGGTGGGCGTCAACAAATTCGTCAGTGACGAGCCGACCGATTACAAGGTGTTCCAGCCCGATCCCGAGGCGGCCCGGCTCGCGATTGCCGATATCGAACGCCACCGCGCCGCGCGTGATGGCGCAAGGTGGGCAGCAGCGATGGACCGTTTGCGCAACGCAGCCATCGCCGTGCGCGACGGGCGGGAGATCGGCTCGGTCACCGAAAATCTCGTCCTTGCCGCCGAAGCCGACGCCACGCTCGGCGAGATGCAGGCGGTGCTCCACGAAATCTTCGGTCGCAACAAATAGGAACGACGCAGATGAGCGATACATTGCCCCGGCCAAGGGTGCTTCTCACCAAGAGCTTCATCGACAGCCACGACCGCGCGATCGAGACCATCGCGCTCGCGCTGCGCGATGCGGCGATGGAAGTGGTGCTGATCGATTATGAGCAACCCGAAGACGTCGTCACGGTTGCGCTTCAGGAGGATGTCGATGTGATCGGCATCAGCTTCATGTCGGGCGGGCAGGTGGAAACGACGCAGAAGATCGTGGCCGAACTTGCGCGGTGGGACGTGTCTGATCTGCCGATCGTGGTCGGCGGGATCATTCGCCCATTCGACGAGCCGCCTCTGCGCGAGGCGGGCGTGGCCAACATCTTCCGCGGCGGTGCGCCGCTGTCCGATGTGGTCGCGACGTTCGAGGCGCTGTCGCGCAGCTATCGAGGGCTTGCTTGACCGGTACGCGCCATCCAAGGACGCCCGCTGCCTTGATGGAGGGCGTGTGCGCGGGCGATACTTTGGCGATGGCCCGCGCCATTACCGAGATCGAAAACGGCAGCCTCGCGGGCGTGGAACTGGGTCTAGCTGCGCAGGAGCTGAACCCGCGCACCGCGACGCTGGGCGTGACGGGGCCACCGGGAGCAGGCAAATCCTCGCTGATAAACGCGCTGATCGGCGAGCTTCTGCCCCGCTTTGCGCGGATCGGCGTGCTGACCGTCGATCCGTCGAGCCCAGTCAGCGGCGGCGCGGTGCTAGGGGATCGGGTGCGCATGGCCGCGCACAGTGCCAACCCAGGCGTCTTCATCCGCTCGCTCGCCGCGCGCGGCCATCTGGGCGGGGTGACGCGCACCACGCGCAAGGTGATCGATCTGCTGGCCGCAGGCGGCATGGAGTTGGTGATCGTCGAGACGGTCGGAACCGGCCAGTCCGAAGTGGAGGTGGCAGAACTCACCGACGTGAAGCTGATGGTGTGCGCACCGGGGATGGGGGACGAGATGCAGGCCATCAAGGCCGGCGTGCTCGAAGTGGCGGACTTGCTGGTGGTCAACAAGGCCGACCTTCCCGATGCCGACAGGACTGCCAATTTCCTGCGCGCGATGCTGATGCACCGCGGCGATGCCGAACATCGCGTCGCCTTGAAGGTTTCGACCTTGCGGCGGGAAGGGCTGGCCGAACTGGCCGGAGGGATCTGTGCACGTCTCGAACGAGCGGGCGAGCGCTACGCCCCCGCCCTTCGCACCGACCCCCCGCAAGCCGCACTGGCCCGCGACACGGCTGAACTGGTCATGGCGATGATCCGCGAGACAGCCGATCCCGCAATCACTGCCCTTGCGGATGACGTGGCCGGGGGCTCCATCGCCCGCCGCGATGCCGCTCGCAAAGCAATCGGCCTGCTCGCCCGCGATGTCGGCTGAGGCTGGTCGACGTCCGACGGGCAATTCATCCATCAGGGGAGAGAACGCTTGACGACATTACCGCAGTTTTCGCTCGACGGGCGCATCGCGCTCGTCACCGGGGCCTCCAGCGGGATCGGCCGGGTGCTGGCCAAAGGGTTGAGCGCAGCGGGCGCGCAGGTTGTCGCGGTGGCGCGCCGCGCGGACCGGCTTGAAGCTCTGACCCGCGAGATTGCAGCCGGTGGCGGCAAGGCGATCGCGGCTCAGGCCGACGTTACCGATGCGGGAAGCATCGAGGCAGCCTTCGACCTCGCCGAACGCACTTTCGGCACGGTCGACATCGCCGTTTGCAACGCCGGCACCAGCGGCGCGCGCAACTTTCTCAAGATCGATGCTGCAGAACGCGACGCGGTGTTCGATACCAATGTCCGCGGGGTCTGGAACGTCGGCCAGACAGCTGCCCGGCGGATGGTTGCTGCCGGCCGTCACGGAGCGATCATCAACATGGCTTCGGTGCTGGGCTTCGGCGCGCAGCCCGGGCTGGCCAGCTATTGCGCGTCCAAGGGGGCCGTGATCCAGCTCACCCGTTCGATGGCGATCGACCTTGGCCGACATGGTATCCGCGTCAATGCGGTGGCCCCCGGCTGGTTCAAGACTGAAATGAACGACGCGCTGTTCGAGAGCGATACGGGCAAGGATTATATCCAGCGTATGCCCGCCCGGCGGCTCGGACAGCTGGAGGAGCTCATCGGGCCAGTGGTTCTGCTCGCCAGCGATGCCGGTTCGTTCATGAACGGGTCGGTGGTTGTCGTCGATGGCGCCCTTAACGCGCTGGTTCCATGACTTCGCGAAATCTATGGTTCAACAATTGACTTAACAGCGACTGGCGGATACATTCCGCCACGGAGAAAAGACGATCTGGCCGCAAGCCATCCCTATCGAAGCTTGCGAGGCCTTCGCACAACGCGGGAGAGGACTGATGAAGAAACTGATTTTCGCCGCTGCGCTTGCAGCCACCGCGCTGACTGCGGGCTCGCTTGGCGCAAAGGATGCGCCCGCTGCAGCCCCACGCGACATGGAAATGTGGCGGCTCGAATGCGGCGACATCCACCTTGCCGATGGCGCCATTTTTTCGGACGCCCACCTGTTTGACGGGCAGCCCAGAGCGCTGGCCGGGAGCTGCTATCTGATCCGTCACGGCAAGGATTATCTGCTGTGGGATGCCGGCCTTCCCAAGTCGCTGATCGGCGCGCCGACCTCCGATCACGGGGTCTCGCTGTCGCTCAAGATTTCGATCGTCGACCAGCTTGCCGAGATCGGCGTTGACCCCAAGGTGGTCTCGAAAGTCGCGGTGAGCCACTACCACTTCGATCACACCAGCCAGTTGCCGGACTTTCCCGGTGCGACCCTGCTGATCAGCGAGGGCGACTGGGCGGTTGCGAGCAGCAAGGAAGAGGGCATCTCCTATCTCGTTCGGCCCGTGTTCGCACCGTGGCTGGGCACTGCCGGGGGCAAGGTCCAGACGATCGCCAAGGATCACGATGTATTCGGCGATGGATCGGTGCTGATCAAGGCGACGCCCGGGCATACGCCAGGCCATACATCGCTGCTCGTGCGGCTCCCCCAGACGGGCGATGTCCTGTTGACGGGCGATCTCTACCACTTCCAGGAGCAGGCCTTTGCTCACGCGGTGCCGGGCTACAATTTCAGCCGCGTGCAGACGCTCGCATCGATGGCCCGATTCGACGAAACCGCCAGGAATCTGAACGCGAAGGTCATTATTCAGCACGATCCGCGTCACATTGGACGTCTGCCGGCGTTCCCCGCGTCGGCGAAGTGATCGCCGCAGCACGACAATAGAATATCCGGGTTCGACTGCGCCTGTCAGGCGACGGGATCGTCGCGGCCTCGAAGGGCACGAAGTGCTCGTCGGGCGCCGTCGCCTGTCCAGGTTAAATAGGGCGTCAGAGAAGGGTTCCACCATGAGCGGTGCTGATCAAGCAGCCAACGAGGGGACAAGCGCGGTTCGTCCCGGCTTCGAGATCGATCAGGCCTCATTGACGCGCTGGCTTGCGGAAAATGTCGAGGGTGACTTCCGTTCGCTTCAGGTCGAACAGTTCAAGGGGGGACAGTCCAACCCCACCTACAAGCTGATCACGCCCGGCAAATCCTATGTCTTGAGACGCAAGCCGCCCGGACCGCTCATCAAGGGCGCGCATGCGATCGAGCGCGAAGCGCGCGTCCTTTCAGCTCTCGGCTCTGCGGGTTTCCCTGTCGCGCATGTCCATGGCCTGTGCACGGATGACGCCGTCATTGGCAGCTGGTTCTATGTCATGGAGATGGTCGAAGGCCGGATCTACTGGGATGCAACATTCCCAGACGTGGAGTGCGAACGGAAAGCCGCCTATTTCGACGCGATGAATGCGACGATCGCGCAGCTTCACGCGCTCGATCCTCATGCGCTTGGGCTGGGCGATTACGGCAGGGTAGGGAATTACTTCGCGCGGCAGATCGACCGTTGGTCGAAGCAATATCTCGACGATACCGACGCCGGTAGCGACCCGGTGATGGACAAGCTCGTGGAATGGCTGCCCGCCAATATTCCTGCCGGTGACGAGACCGCCATCGTCCATGGCGATTTCCGCTGCGACAATCTGATCTTCCATCCCAGCGAACCCAGAGTTCTGGCGGTGCTGGACTGGGAGCTGTCGACCCTCGGGCACCCGCTGGCCGACTTTGCCTACCACGCGATGATGTACCGCATGCCTCCGCATGTGGTGGCAGGGCTGGGAGGCATGGACCCGGTCTCCCTCGGCATCCCGAGCGAGGCAGACTACGTCCGCGCCTATTGTCGGCGGACAGGCCGTGACAACATTCCGGGATATGATTTCTACATTGCGTTCAACCTTTTCAGGCTCGCTGCGATCATTCACGGGATCAAGGGTCGGCTAATCCGGGGTACGGCTGCCTCGGCAAATGCGCGCAGCCGGGTGGAGGCGTTGCCGACGGTCACGGCGCTTGCTCGTGTAGCCATGGAGATGTGCATTGCGGGCTGAATTATAGGCCTTGCCTCGCGATTGTGTGAGCGGCCTCGTCCAAGTCTCTCTGAAAATCCGGGTGAGCGATCCGAACCATGCGTCTGGCCCGTTCGGCAAGAGAACATCCCCTAAGCTCGGCCACGCCGAACTCCGTGACAATTACACCCGCGTCGCTCCGCGGCACGGTAACCGGGCCCGAGAGTGTGGCGACTATCCTGCTGACCGAACCACCCCGTGCCGTTGCCGGTAGGGCAATGATGCTTCGCCCGCCCGATGAATGCGCGGCGGCTCGGGTGAAATCGACTAGCCCTCCAGTGGCTCCCAGATACGCCCCGTCGATGGCTTCGGCGTTCACCTGCCCGGTCAGATCAACTTCGACTGCCGAGTTGATTGCCACAAATCGCGCAAGCTGCGCGATCACAGCGGCATCGTGCGTGTAAGTCGCCGGAGCCATTCTGATCGCGGGATTCCGATCGGCGAAGCGATAGAGGCGATCAGTCCCTACCAGAGCCCCAGCTATCGAAATGCCGGTGTCTATCTTCTTGCTGGCGTTGGTGATCACGCCCGCTTCGACGAGGCCGACAAGGCCTTCTCCTAGCATTCCGGAATGGATGCCGAGATCCCTGCGATCGCCAAGCTGCCGGAGGATCGCATCCGGCAAGGCGCCCACGCCGGTCTGGATCACACAGCCGTCATCAATGAAGCCTGCGCAATGGCCGGCGATTGCCTTGGTGATCTGGTCAGCCTCAGCCGACCGCAATTGCACTGGCGGACGAGCGACCGGCACGGTCACATCGATTTCCGACTCATGGACCGCTTCGCCATAGGTGTACGGAACGCATTCGTTGACTTCGGCGATCACGACCCGTGCGCTTCGAACCGCTGCCCGTATATGATCGCTCACCAACCCGCAGCTATGGTAGCCTTCGGCATTGGCCGGGCTGACCTGAATCATCGCCACATCGCATTTCAAGGTTCCGGCGCCGATGGCAGGTCCGATCTGGCTCATGTGCAAGGGAACGATCGTCAACTTTCCCTTTTTCGCCAGCGAGCGGAGCGAGCCGATTGCGCCCATGCTCGACAGCGCGAAGCTTTGCTGCGCTTCCGATTTTAACAGCCCGGAGAAGCTCGAACCAATGAAAGCGGACAGGCCGCCGATGCCTCGACCTTGTTCGATCAGCGCCTCGACCAGAGTGCCGGGCTCACCACATGCTTGACCCAAGACAATGCTGTCTCCGGGTTTCAGATAGGCTGCAAGATCAAGCCGGTCAGCCGGGATCGCCTGTGTCATCTGTCACCCTCCCGCGACAGGCTCGTGGCAGATTAGCCGGCCATCGCATATCCCCTCATTGTCGGCTTCTGTCGGAATCGGTCATTCGATACGCCACATGGGAACGGCGGCTAAGTCCCACAACCAGCCATCCAGGCAGATATGTCGGCCTCCTCGCGAGCCGGATAAGAGTAGGGTCTATGGCCCATTACCGACGCCGGCAAACGGCAGCTGCGCTGGAACGCGCGATTCGATGCCGCGCAGTTGCGTGATGGTGACCAAGTTCACACGAGGCCGCAGAGATCCAGCGGTAGCCGTAGCTGTCAAATAGCAGCAACCTGTTGTCGCTGACACCAACAATGGTGGTGTAGTGCTGATAGCTGCCAGTCAACTCGACCAGCACGGGTTCGCTGCTGCGCGTGTGGCGATCAATAAGGGCGAGGGCGCCGTCGAGATCGGATCGCTTGGTCTTCTGCAGAATAGGAACACGGCGCAGCTTGGTGCCCGATAGTCGGCTTGCTTCAGCCAGCAACTTGTCTGTCAGCCACGTCCAAGTTGGTTCATCCATTCCATGCTTGATGGCAGTGTGCAGCAGGCCTTCGTGTGCAAGCGCTGCAATACCATGCTGGAACAGTCGACGTGAGCGATGGGCATTGCGTTCCAGCATGGGCCACTGGGCCAATTGGATGGCGTTGAGCACCGAGTAGAGCCCACACAGATTATCAAATCGCCCTTGGTGATAGGGAAGCAGACGTTCGGCTGCCTCCTGCAATGGGCTGCGCTGGACCATGGGCTCAATACTCCCCGGCCAGCATGATGGTCAGCACGCGCGTGGTGACGGCAGGATCAGCTGGATCGGGTGAACCGAACTGCAGATTGCGGTCGTAGTAGTCGATCTTCCAGAAGATGCGGTGTCCCAGCACAGTCAGCGCCCCAAAGTCGCGTTCGCCGTAGGGATCATTGTTGGGTGAGAACTGATCGAAACTGCGCACGGCCTCGAGCACCGCTGGAACCGCTCGTGGCCCCAGATCCATAATGCCTGACGTGATGGCCAACTGGCCATCACGTGCACGACAGCGCAGCTCATCATTGAGCTGGGCAATCACGCTGGATCTGGGAATGGTGGTTGAATTGTCGCCTTCGCAGGCAAAGTTGTCCTGTTCGCTGCCAGCCATGGCATCGTTTCCTTGTTCCAAATTGTGGGGAGAATGGGGAGGCTGTTAGATGAGTCGTATCAGACGGCGCTGCGCGGCACGGTCGCCGGCGATGTAGCGTTCAGTCGTGGTGAGGGCCTTGTGGCCGGCGAGTTCCTGAATATCGCGCAAGGAGCCGCCGGTACGGGCCAGCATTCGCGCCGAGCGTGTGATGAAAGTGCGCCGTCCGGAGTGCGACGAGCAGCCGATAAGACCCAACTCGCGATAGCTTGCAGCAAACCAGTTGACGACGCTGCGCGCTGTCATGTGCTCGCCCCGCTCGGAGCGGATCACAGGACCATGGTGGGGTGCGCCATCATGCGCATGCAGTTCCATCAGCGCGCTTCGAATGTCCGGGTGCAACGGAATGCTCCGACCAGAGCCTTTCTTGGCAATCCTCGGCGGGAGTGTAAGCAGCGCACCAATCTTGTGTGTGCTGGTCAGCAGCATAGTCCAGTCGACGCCAGCGATCTCGCAGGCTCTGAGGCCTGCCTTAAAGCTGAACAAAACGATGACGCGATTTCTGTATGCATGACGTTGGTGCTCGACGAGCCTGAGCAGACGACGCACGTCTGCTGGCTCCAGCACCCTGGCGGGTTGCCGTTCCATAGTGGGTTCCTTGTGGTGGTGGGAAAGTGCGCGTTAGCTATACATGCTGCGCGCTCATTTTCACTAGCACAGCCCAAGCGCTGCGTCAATCAAGGCATTGAAAAATATTATTTATATTGCAATCCCCATGCATTCCCCTGATTTGTTTTTCTCGCCAGGGCGCGCGCAGCGACCTGAGTGGGCAAGACGGTGTTCTATGCGTCGTGGTGCAAGCTTTTCCGCACCTCAAAGCCATCCCGCATGCGTCAATTCGATAAATAGTCGGCCCATTCCTGCATCAGCGCCCGACGCCGCTCGATCGCGGTCCCACGCCGATAGGCCTTTTCGGCCTTATTCTGGATAGTGTGGGCAAGGGCAGTCTCGATGATCTCTCGAGGATGGTTGGTGCAGTCACCAGCCCAATCGCGAAACGTTGACCGGAACCCATGCGTAGTGATGTGGTGATAGTTCATCCGGCGCAGCAGCATTGCCATGGCCATATTGCTGCGCGCTGCACCACCAACGGCAAAGACCCTGTCAGCTGGTTGAACCTTTTGCCCACGCAGCTTGTCCAGGACCGCAAGCGCTGAACTCGAAAGTGGGACGATATGTTCGACCCCAGCCTTCATGCGCGAGCCAGGAACACGCCACAGCTTCTCATCAAAGTCGATTTCGCCCCAGGTGGCGCCCAAGGCTTCTCCCGATCGAGCAGCTGTCAGGATTGTGAACACCAAGCAGCGTGCTGCCAATGCTGGGCGTTGGCGCAGCAGCTTCATGAAAGCAGGTGCCTCGCGATAGGGCAGTGCTGCATGATGCCCACGGGTCAGGCTTGGCTGCTTGGGCAACAGAAAATCGAGATGCCCCTTTAATCGTGCAGGATTGGCGTGGTCGCGGGGAATGTGGCCACGCGCCTTGGCTGCATCGAGAACCCGCTCAATGCGTCCTCGCAAGCGACTGGCTGTTTCTGCTTTCGTGAGCCAGATGGGCTGCAAGACAGCCAGTACGTCGTCAGTGTTGACTTCATCAAGCGGCTTGTCCTTCAGCTTTACGGCATGATCGCGCAGTGAATTGCGCCATTGCTGGCGATGGACCGGGCTTTTCCAGCCAGCTTCAACGCTGGCGATGTAATCTGCTGCGAATGCCCCAAAGGTCACCTTCTCGTCTGATACCCCCGCTTCCTTTTGAGCAAGCACTGCTCTGGGATCCTGCCCCAAAGCCACGGCCTCGCGCATCTTCCCTGCTAGGTCCCGTGCTACTGCCAATCCGATCGCAGATGCTGCGCCCAGGCCGATCTCGCTGCGTTTGCCGCCCACGGCAGACATGAAGACCCAAGACCTGGCTCCGGCAGGGGTGATGCGCAGATACAACCCACCGCCATCGGCGTGGCGACATGGGTCTGTCAGAGAGGCGACTTTTCGGGCTGTGAGGATGTCGAGGGCACGAGCCAGGCGGGGTTCCATTGGAGAGCCGATTACGCCAATTATGCCCATTTTTATGCTCACTATCAACGCGGATTTACGCGATCATCGGCGGAAGTCAGCGATCGGTTGCTATGTTAATAAACCGTAATATCTCTTAATCTTAAACGAAAATCTGGCTAAATCCCGTAAGGGTTCTAATCCCACCCTCTCCGCCATTTATCTTTGTCTCAAATTGAAGACCAGATCCACGATCGTTGCCCGCTGGCGATTACCCGACCTGGTGCCAGACCAGCGCCGAGAAGCCGAGCCAGGTTGTAAACATGATCAGGTAAGGCCAGCGCTTTGGCCATAACCGGGCGACCAGTAACGTCGCTGCCGCCGTTCCGCCGAGGGCGAACAGGGCCGCGATGGCAGCCGGTGTGGCGAGGCCGGTAAGTGCTGACTGGATGGCCATGCTGGCCCATTGTGCTGGCAACAAGGCCAGCAGCCAGCCGGGCAGGGCACCCGGCGTCGCCGCGGCGGTTGCGACAACCGCGGCCTCTCCTGCAACCACGGCGACGGCGATCCACCAGCCCTTGTCGGCTG
>Ga0075157_10000815_pt1 | contig 21770 bp, 24 predicted proteins | sample JI81BgreenDNA_FD_70967 | JGI IMG/M metagenome (GOLD analysis project Ga0075157, IMG submission 70967) | Wastewater effluent complex algal communities from Wisconsin, to seasonally profile nutrient transformation and Carbon sequestration -... | ecosystem: Engineered > WWTP > Effluent > Algae...
CGGCGGAGGATTTTGCGAATTGGGAACAGAAGATTGTTCAATATTAGATGTTTGACTTCCTCCCGATTGTAGGGGCGGTGCCCCCGTGCCCGCCCTTGGTTGGGGGGGGTAATTTTGTGGTGGTTGAGCAACATTTTTCGCTGGTTCGGCTGTTGGTTGCTGCTGAGTTCTAATTGCTGATGGCAATAATCCCAACAGCGTTACTTCCAGCCACAAACGCGGCTGAGTGGTGTTTTTAATTTGCACTTCGTGGGTTTGCAAATGTTTCTGACCGGCCAAAATCAACTCGGCATCCCAATTGCGGGCAAAATCCCCCAGTTTTTCCCAAGTGGCCGATGTTAAAGCTACTAAATCTGACCGTTTCGGGGCAGCTTTGGCTATTAGCAAATCTCGGTAAAAGCTCGCGAGACTTTGCAGCACGATTAGCGGTTCTCGGCCGCGATCCATGAGGTGGCGAGTCATGTCTATTAATGCTGTAGCGTTATCTGTATCAATAGCTTGCAGCAAATCCATTAAATCATTTTCGGGAACCGCACCGACTAAATCCCAAACTTTTTCGACTGTTACTTGACCGGGAAATAAGCTCAGTTGGTCGAGCAAACTTTCGGCATCTCGCAGACCTCCTTGGGCGATTTGAGCAACCATTTGTACTGCATCACTGGCAATATTGATGTTTTCTAATTGGGCAATTTTGTGCAAGTGAGCAATCATTGCTTCGAGGGGTATGCGGCGAAAATCAAATTTTTGACAGCGAGAAATAATGGTTGGTAATACTCTTTGTGGGTCGGTTGTGGCGAGGACGAATACAACGCGATCTGGCGGTTCTTCTAATGTTTTCAATAAGGCATTAAATGCCTGGGTACTGAGCATATGAACTTCGTCGATTACATATACTTTATAGCGGCACTGTACGGGCGAAAATTGAGCTCGTTCAATCAAATCCCGAATGTTATCTACTCCGGTGTTGCTGGCGGCGTCAATTTCGATGACATCTAGTGTCGAACCTCGGGCAATTTCTTGGCAAACGTTGCATTTGCCACAGGGTGTGGGGGTGGGGGCTACCGTAGAAATACAGTTGAGGGATTTGGCGAAAATTCGGGCACTGGAGGTTTTACCGGTGCCTCTGGGGCCGGTGAATAGATATGCTGGTGCTATGCGCTCTTGTAGGATGGCGCTGGTGAGGGTTTGGGCGATCGCCTCTTGACCGACTAATTCGGCAAATGTCTGAGGGCGATATTTGTGGTGCAGGGGTTCGTAGGTCACGATCGAATATTGGTGGTATTAGCTGTAATCTTAGCTAAGGAGACGTTGTTCGATCGCAAAGAGAGCTCGACTCTCACAGCAAGCCGCCCGGTGGGCTTGCACGGGGGGAGTGAGCCAACAGTAGGAATTAGCACTCTTCAATGTCCGCCCCTCGATCGTCCGGGCGATCGACTGTTCTGCTTGATGTTTTCCGCAGCTCGCTTCCAGAGTTAGTATTAATTTATGTGTATTTCTTTTTATTTTTCTAGAAAAGGAGACCCCCGAACCAACATTTTTTTTAGCTGTATTGGTATAATATCTTACAGACAATTCACCATTTCTATTGGCCAGTACCAGCGCACGATTTTCCGATATTTCGGAAACCTGCTTGCAGTTAAAGATAAAGTATTAATTAGAGGGTGCGTGTTCCAGTTGCAGAAATCCAGTTGTACCAAGATGATGGTGGAATGATGTCAATGTTGGTTGATCCAGTTGCACTACCAGCTCTACTCTGGAGTCCTGTATAAATATAGCGTCAAATTTTACCCTTTAAAAGCCCATGTCAACCCAAATAATCCTTGTAGAACCAAGGTTGGCAGTAGCCTCTCCCAAACCTAAACAGGCTAAACCCGGAGATCCGTCCTCAGACCAACTCTTCATGGGAGCGTCGGGATTACTGTTGTTATTGCTTATCGGTTTAGCTGTGTTTACCAAGCTAAAACTCGACGATTTGAGCAAAAAGCTCAAGTTTGAGGAGTTTAGAAATCGAGAACTCCAGAAAAAATACAAAATGGCTCTGGAAACCATGTCAAAGATGGAAAAGAATCCCGACCTTATCCACTCGCGAGACTTTAATTTAGACTACCTGAGAATGCGAATGGCGGAAGAAGTCTTTCACTTTGCCATTGTGAATCAGATTAAGGTAAAAGTCAAAGAGAAAATTAGTATTGCCCTGCGTCCGACTCAGGCTGCAGTGGGAGATAAAAACGGGAATGCCGGCAGTGGCAGGCAAGTGGATTCGATGTTTGATATCGAATACGAAACTGGCGATCCGGCGGTAAAAATAGAAAAACGAGTGCTGTTTCGGATTCAAATTAAGCTGATGAAACTGCCGACTCAGGCTACATCAGCGACAATTAATCAAATTATTGACTGTTTGGAAACTTATCTGAGTCCTTCAGACGACCACGACAGTTGGCAGCCGACAATTCAAGGTCGCATCGTTCATATTGAGTGGGATCAAAAAGCCAAGCCGACGCCGATGTTGGTGCTGGAACAGTCGAATGAAGGGGTGAATGTTACCTTTAGGACTACGAGAACGCCTGCGGGCCGACCTGCAAATGACCTTGAGAGCCAGTTGACAGGAGCGAAAGGCCAAAAAAACGGCAAAAGTAGTTCTAAAACTCCAGCCAAAGGTGCAACAAAAAGTCCTGCCAAGGTAGGAGGAAAGCGTCCCGGTTCTCGGAAATAAGTTGAGGTGGATTAATATTATTTTCCCGAAAGAACGCCTGTGGCAGCCGCTGTTGATGTATCTTGTGCGAGGTAGCCGTCTTCCATGTGAATAATGCGATCGGCTATGTCTAAAATGCGGTTGTCATGGGTGACAAGCAAAATAGTGCTGTGCTGTTCTTTGGCTAAACCTCGCATGATTTCTACCACATCTCGACCTGATTTACTGTCTAGTGCTGCTGTGGGTTCGTCTGCTAATACTAATTTCGGCTGGCTGACTAATGCGCGGGCGATCGCAACTCTTTGTTTTTGGCCGCCCGAAAGACTGCTTGGGTAATAATCTATTCTGTCTCCCAACCCCACAGCTTCCAGAATCCCTTCTATTTTATCATTAGTTTCTTTGTTAGAAAGATGGTTGTGTAGGTCGAGGGACATTTGCACATTTTGCCTAGCACTCAAGCATTTCAGCAAATTATGAGCTTGGAAAATATAACCGATGTCGCGACGGACTTGTACTAATTTATTTTTCGGCGTTCCCCGCAATTCTTGGTCGAGAATTTTCAGACTACCTTCTTGGATAGATCGCAAAGCTCCAATCAAGGTTAACAATGTTGTTTTACCAGACCCCGAAGGCCCCGTCATTAGCACGATTTCGCCCGGATAAATTTCTAGGTTGATGTCAAATAATGTCTGTTTGCGAAGTTGACCTTCGCCGAAAGAATGGTTTAGATTTTTAATTGAGACAACTGGTAGAGTGTTCATGGTTATTAGTTATTAGTTATTAGTTATTAGTTATTAGTTATGAGTTATGAGTGTTTTTTTATTTCATAATTCCTCATTCTTTAATCCGTGTATCCGTGTCAGAATCCGTGTCGTGCCTTCCTTCCTTAAAAAATATCCGCCGGATCTGCCGCCTGCAACTTCCTAACCGCGATCGCCCCCGATACAAAACACATGACTGTTGTCATGACAAACACAGTTACAACTTTCCCCAAAGTCATGTACATCGGCAAACTCGTAGCAGTTCTCGCTAAATTGTACAGCACCACAGAAATCCCAAGTCCGGGCAAATAGCCCAGGATTGCCAAAATTAAAGCCTCTTGAAAAACCACACTCAAAAAGTAACTGTCTTTATATCCCATCGCCTTCAAAGTAGCGTATTCTGGCAAATGGTCAGTAACATCAGTATAGAGAATTTGATAGACAATCACGATGCCGACAATAAATCCCATAGCCGCGCCGAGAGTGAAAATAAATCCGATCGCCGTGCTTTCCTCCCAATATTTTCTCTCAAAAGCTACAAACTCTTCTTTAGAAGCAATAGTCACGTCTTGTGGTAAAGTTGCCCTCATTTTTTCAATAACCGCCTTGACATCAGTTCCCGGCTGCAAGTGAACAATTCCGACATCAATTAAGCCTCTAGTTCTTCTACTGTTAAAAATCCGCAGAAAGTTCAAATCGCTGGTAATAATATTGCCATCAGCACCGAAAGATGCTCCTAGAGTAAATAACCCCTCTACAGTAACGCGGCGGTTGTCTATTTCAGTTTCCACAGGCTTTCCCTGGTTGAAATAGTCTGCTACTGGCCCAAACTCCGGGCGGGAAGCTCGATCGAATAAAACGACATCTGAAATTTTGATTTTGTCCAAATTATCCCTAACTTCCGGCAGCTCAAAGATGGGACGATTGGGGTCAAAACCGATTATCATCAGTTGGCGGGTATTGTTTTTGTCTGGTGCGGGATTTTTCCACAAACCAAAGCCTAGATATACCGGGCTGATTCCGGTAACGCCATTAAAACTTAAAGCTTGATACAAACGCCGTTGGGGAAAGCTTTTCATGGCTATTAAAGCCGTTGACTGGGTGCTGGTGATAAAAATATCCCCTTTTAATTGCGAGTGAAAGCTGATGGAACTTTCAAACAGCGCATCTCTAAATCCAAACTGGATAAACATCAGCAAGTCGGCAAATCCAATGCCGGCTAGCGCGATTACTAAGCGCATTTTTTCGCGAGTTAACTGTGCCCAAGCTAGCGGTATTTTTGCCATAAGAGTCAATCAATTTTAGATTTTAGATTTTAGATTTTAGATTGGGGATTTTGGATTGAATAATTTTAGGATTTAAGCACGGGTGTTGAGAAACCGGGTTTTTTGCCATTATATTTGATTCAACCCCTTAATCTCAGTAAAAAACCCGGTTTCTTGAGTCCCCCTGCGTAAGTTTTGTCAAGGTAAAATTTAGATATCTATTTTGACTTCAACCTGTAAGTTTGTTAGGGTTGCAACTTTTTTGCTCGATTCCGGATCGAGGCGAATTCTAACTTCGATAACTCTTGCGTCGGTGTCGGCGGCGGGGTCCGTATTGAGGACATCTTTTTTACCGATTTGTTTGCCGATGCGAGCGACTGTCCCTTCTAGAGTGCCTGCAAAAACGGGGCTGGTGACTGCTGCGCGCTGGCCGTTTCGCACTTTGGCGATGTCGGTTTCATAAACTTCTGCTACGGCGTACATTTGATCGGTGCCGCCTAGTTCTACGATGCCGTCTTGAGTGTTGACACGTTCTCCTTGTCGGCTGTGAACTTTGAGAATGTAGCCGGATACGGGTGCTTTGATGTAACTTAAGTTTAAGTCTACTTGAGCTTTTTGTTTGGCGGCGATCGCACTTTCTACGGCGGCTTCGGCTGCTTGCACGTCTTCGGGACGGACTTCGGCAATTTGGTCGAGATTTGCTTTGGCTTGATTTATTTCTTCTTGGCCAGTTTCTGCTTTTTGTTTGAGTATTGCTTCGGCTTGATTGATTTGTTCTCGTCCTGTTTCTATCTTTTGATTTAAGGTGGCTCTGGCTTGGTTAATTTCCTGCCTACCTGTTTCTAACTTGCGTTTGAGATTGGCTCGCGATTGATTGATTTCCTGCTGGCCTGTTTCTACTGTTTGTTTGATTGTTGCTTTCGTTTCGACTATTTGCTCTTGCAGTGTTTGCACGGTTTTTTCTAATATAGCTTGCGCTTCTTTGACTCTCTGGCGAGCCGTCTCTACTGCTAAGCGTTTGGTGTCGTAGGCGGAAGCAGAAATTGCGCCTGTTTCGGAGAGTTCTTTATTGCGTTTTTCCTCGGCTTCGGCGTTGGTTAATTCGGCTTTTAGCCGATCGACTGTAGCGTTTTGAGAGGCAATTTCGCCCCGCAATTGAGCTTCTAACCTAGCCAATTTGGCTTGCTGCACCTCTGTTTCTCTTTGGAGTTGTGCCTCAAATTTAGCAAGATTAGCTTGTTCCGCTTCGGTTTCTCTTTGCAGCGCGGCCTCGAATTTGGCGACGTTAGCTTGTTCGGCTTCGGTTTCTCTTCGCAGTTGAGCTTCTAAGCGGGCGACATTGGCGGCTTCGGCTTCGGTTTCTCTTTGCACTTGTGCTTCAAACTTGGCAACTTCTGCTTTCCCGGCGCCGACAACGCCTGTTTTTGCGCCTGCTTGAATTTTCGCTAATTCTGCTTGTTTGACTTTGACTTCTTTGTCGGCTTGTTGGAGGATTGCTTGGAGCCGATCGCGCGTATCGAGAACTGCTATGATTTGTCCTTGACTGACTCGATCGCCCTCTTCCACCTGCAACTGTTCAATTCTTGCTCCCTCCGACGCCGAAGGGGCCGACAATTTGATAACTTCCCCCTGGGGAGTCAACCTACCCAAAGCGGTAACGCTGTTGCGGGTGGCGACGGAAGTTGCAGCCGCCGTTGCAGCCGCCGCCTTTAACTCTTCGGCTTTTCTAATTTGAGATACTTGCCAAAAACCGACTCCTGTGGTAATTACAGTGGCGGCGATCGCTAAACCGATGACTCCTCGCCCTGGGGGTTTTAAAAATGATTTATCCTTAACCCGTGATTCCTTTACCATTACTTATAAAGTAGGTGATTTCCTGATTAAGTTTTTTCCACCCACTATGAAGTATTGTAAACCAATTTCAGCTATTTAGGGATATCAAAAAGCACCTCGGTCATGTAATGTTCTGCCCAATCTTGACCGAAAGCTTTTTCGAGTACGCGGCGGGTTTTGTCGTTTTGCTGCTGCTGGGTGCAGTAGTAAATTTGAGCGTCTAGAATTTTCGATCCTTCTGCGGCAGAGACTGGTTCGCAAGCGACTGCCTGTTGGCAGTGAATTTCAACGTAGGATTGAACAATATCCAGAAACCGAGTTTCTTCTTCGAGAGACTCTGGCCGCACAAACAGACAAAATTCTGAGAAAATATCCCCCCATTCGGGAATTTGGCGGGGACAAGAAAATTGGTCTATCTGCAAACTTTCCAGTTGGGTTCGGTAGGTTTCCGACAAAGTTCGATCGGGATTGAGGGGAGAAAGGTCTGCGATCGCGGCGCTAACTTGGCCTTTGCCTGCTACTATATCCGTACCGAACATCGGCAAAGCATAATTCGGTCTGGGAAACATCACGCAGTGCAGTATGTCAAGTACCGGCCCGACTTTAGCGAGTTCGAGGTGTATTTTGCGGAACTGGGGCGTTTGATAGCAGCGGTTTTCAATGATCAGTTTTTCTCCTTCCAAGCGCCCTTCTACGTATCCCAACTCAGCGGGCAGGTGGTAGGGTTCGAGGTCGAGATAGCGGTGCCATACTGCTTCCATCCGGTCTGCTAAATCGCGGATGAGATGGTGCTGTTGTTCGCGCAGAGAAGGCTGGGATATTTCTAACATTCCTATTTATCGGGGGATAGCTTAATAAAACTTGATTCTACTCTTGCAGGATGCAGGAAAAAACGTAGATACTTTAACAATATCAGTAGATTGACTTACGATCGAGCAAGTTTTACAGGAGATGAGTGTATGTTTGGTCTGGGATTGCCCGAAATGGGCATTATTGCGGTAGTCGCTATTCTAATTTTCGGCCCCAAGAAGATTCCTGAGTTAGGAAATGCTTTGGGTAAAACGCTGCGGAGTTTTAAGGAAGGGGTTGGTCAATCTGAGGATGAAGCTGTTGAGAAGGATAAAGAGGAAGAGGGTCAGCCGAAAGTGTAAATTAGGTTTGTAGTGAGGATTTTAGTCCTCATTTTTAAGGGTTCAAGCGCTCACTACGAACCTATTCGGGAAATTTGCCTTCTCTAACTTCAAGGGAATAATCTTTCACAGCTTGGGTAATTGTTTCTCGCAAATTCGCGTAAGCTTTCGCAAAAGGCGGCTGTTTTTCAGAAAGTCCCAGCAAATCGGAAGTAACTAAAACTTGACCGTCGCAGTGCGGCCCTGCGCCGATACCAATGGTGGGAATAGTTAATTTTTGGGTAATTTGAGCGGCTAAGTCTGCGGGAATGTGTTCTAAGACGATCGCAAAGGCACCGGCTTCTTGAAGCGCGATCGACTCTGCTATGATGCGATCGGCAGCTTCAACAGTTTTTCCTTGTTTTTTGTAGCCGAGTTGGTGTACCGACTGCGGAGTTAAACCGACGTGTCCCATCACTGGAATTCCGGCGGATGTTAGCTGCGAAACTGTGGCGGCCATTGCTGGATATCCACCTTCTAATTTTACAGCTTGAGCGCCGGTTTCTTTCAAAACTCTCCCCGCCGATTGCATGGCTTGCTGGGGACTTTCTTGATAGGTTAAAAACGGCAAATCGACAACAATTAATGCTTGTTTAACACCGCGACGCACTGCTTTAGCGTGGTGCAGCATTTCATCGAGAGTGAGGGGCAGTGTTGTCTCGTAGCCCAATATGGGCATTGCCAGAGAATCGCCGACTAGGATGATATCTACGCCTGCTCGATCGATGAGTTGGGCGATCGCATAATCATAAGCTGTCAGGGCAACAATTGACCGCCCTTGTTGTTTCCACTGAATTAATTGATGAGTAGTGACTGACATTTTAGTGCAAAAATATAATATTATCTGTCTTCTACAAAAACATCCTCAAAGTCTCTATAACCACTCAACACCCTTTCAATTTGGATACCATTTTTAATAACGCGGTAAAAAATTACATATTTATCTACAGGGAAACTGCGTAGAGACGGTGCTAATTCCTCACGACTGCGCCCCATTTCTGGAAAATCTGCTAATAAACGAAATTTTTCCTGAAAAACATTAAGAAAATGGTTGGCTGCATTGGCGCTAAACTGCAACAGATAGTTCGTGAGTTCCCTTAAATCTTGCTTGGCGGGGGCACTCAAAGTGTATCGACTCATTTTTCACCCTCATCGGCTTGCTGAATCTCCTCACGCAGTTCTCTTAACACTTCTTCACCATCAAAAACCTCTCCGCGATCGGAAGCTTCAATTCCAATCATTATTTCCTTGCGGAGTTCCTCTAAACGCACCAAGCGTTCCATTTCTCGTTGTTCTAGCAATCGTAACGCAGCCCATACCACTTCAGAAGCTGATGAGTATCTACCGTTGTTGACTGTTGACTGAACAAACTGCTCTAGTTCGGGAGTTAAGGATATGTTCATTACGTTGAGTCACCTATTTGAGTCAACTACTATTTCCCATAATAACAAAAAACTATCAAATTTTGCGATCGGGATTTTAAACAATGAATCAGAGACAAGTAAGCTCTCATGTAGGTATAGCCAGCATTTAACGTTAATAATTTAGATTTTACACCCGAATATAGCTTTGCATTCCCTCCGCCGGCAAAACAATCAACCGCTGATTTTTAAAGTCCGGTTCTAAACCCAAATCTTCGAGGGGAATTAAGCCGAGTAAAGGTTCTTCTCCTGCGGGAATTTCTACACAATCATACCTGCCTTCCCGTTCAGCTACGGCAAGACTGACATCTTTGAACAGACGAAATGGTCGAGTTCCTATTGCTGTATTTCCTTGGATTTCACCAACTAAAGTTAAACCTAACTGACTGATAATATCTGCTGGTAAACAGAGTCGAGTTGCTTTTTTATCTACTAGGACGTTATCGATGGTGACCGATCGTATTTGCTCTGTGGCGATAAATCCTCTTTCTGCTAGCATCTTGTCTACTTCGTTGGTGACGGTTATTGTTGCGGTAAGTCGGCCCATTTTTTATCCTTTTGTTTTGCTATAGAATGTTGCCGTTGCCTTTCGACTAAACGATCTACAATCGAGGTTGCCTATTTTACATTTTAACAATATTTGTAACTAAAAGCGCTGTTGTTCTTTATTCTTTAAATTGGGTTGAGAAATATGGCAACTTAATAGCAAAAATGTTCTCTAATTATTGAATTACGAAGCTTCTGCCATTCTTGTTTAGAAACATCTGCACGAGTTTTGTCACCCGATGGATCGCGGATATCCCAAATTGTATCTGCAATCCGATCTAGCGATCGCCCATGATAACGATAATCGAAGTCCCAGAAAGCATCACCGACGCAATCTCCTTGTGTAGTAATCATTTCTCGATCGACTGTACTACGAATAGCATTCCATTCGCGGATGTAGGCCGAAGAATCGTCAGAACGCAATTTGCGACCTCCTAATTGAGGATTCACTCTATAAAAAAACCAATCCGTAAACCTATCCACAGCTTGAGTGCGTGATTCATAATCGCGCGCTGTAGCAATGTCTAGATTGGAACCAGCGAGTACAAGGGCTATAGCTAACGCACACAACCCTAAAAACTTCGATTTTGACTTAAGTGAAAGTGATTTAGTTAGCACGATTAAACCCAATAAAAATTATCAATATCCCAGATATAGCTGCCAATAAATCTTTTATTTCCATCCATCTTTAGAACAAGAAATTCCTCCGGTTTTAGGTGCGAGAGTAGATAAACACCAATAACTTTTTCCATCAAACACAACGCCTTTTGTGATATATTGTAACTCAGATAGAGGTTGCCACGGTCGGTCGATATTAGACTCATCATAATATCGATATTGTTTTCCCTTTACCTCTAAACCCTGAGCCGAACCTCCCAACCAATAACGACCTTCTTGAATTATGTTTGATGACGATTTTTGTTGATTGCTATCTGTCTTTTTCTCAATCCACCAATTCCTCACAAAACGTTTTGTATTTTCAGAACCTCTTGTTGTAGCGACTATAACTAGCAGTTCTCCTTGTTGATTGATAAACTCAAAACGACAAGGCCCTTCTCCTGTACCCGAACAATCCTTAATCTCTTTATATCCTAAATCAAATAGCTCTTTAACCGAACGATCTCTGAGGTTAGGTTGACTTTGTAAGCTTGGCTGCCACCCTTGTTTAATCAGGATTTGACGCGCCTCTTTGTATGGCATACCTTGTTGAAGAGGGATTTTTTTGGGGGCATTTACAGAAGTTTCAAGGCTGACTAGAACTTTTTTATTCAAAGCCTCGATAGTTGAATTTTCTTCTGGATGATTCAGGTGATTTTTTTTAGTTGTTGTATCGATGTTTGCACTATTTAGGCTGGGAAGTTGTTGCTGTGTGGCAGCATCGGCCAAACTTGTAGATCCAATGGCGATTAGTCCCATCAAGGCTGCAATAATTCTGGTTGTAACAAGAGTGCGATCGCATATCCAATTTTTCATACTCATCGGTTTAAAACCTTTCTTTTTACAATCAATGCTGCTTGCGGCGTAAGGCGATCGAGTCTCACAATCCACAATTGGAAATATACATTTCGCGTCGAATTGCTAACCATTCACTAATGCCGATCCGATCGCTTTTGGGAATGGGCTGTCCGGTTCGTTGAGGATGGCGGCTGTAAAAAATTGTATCTGCAAGTAAATCGTAGGTTTGCTCGTAGGTTTCGCCGTTAATTGTCGTGAATTCCCATCCTGTCTCTTCTGGGGCGGGTCTAAAGCAGACTTCTTGTACCGACTTAACTCGTGGATCGATCGCTTCGCGCAATCTCCGCCATTGATTGCTATATTCGCGATCGCCCCCATGGAGTTTGCGATTGTTTAACTGAGGATTAACCCTGTAGAATAAGAAATCAGTCAATCGATCGACGGCTTGTTCTCGCGATTCGGCTTTGGCTAGATTGGGGCTGCTGAGGACAAGGGCGATCGCGATCGCACAAATTATTGATAATCTGGAGACGGGTTTAATTGACAGCGACTTGATTAGCATAAGAGTCTATAAACCGGGTTTTCATGAAAATACTTGGTTACCGTCCGTAGACTCCGCACAAACCCGGTTTCTTTGGTATTTATGAACATATTACAACAATAACCTGTTGATTTCATGTAACACTTCAGCTAACGTGGGTGCGGAAGAGGCCACAATATTTTCTTCACTCTCTTCATGCTTATGGTGAGGTAAATTAGGTAAATTCAACTTAGGTTTATGGTCAGCATTATCATAACGAAAAATTAGATTTTCCGACGAATTAACATAGTGATATGAATACATATCCCGCTCAACTTCTGTAATTACATAGACAAACTCGCGCAGATGAAGTAATGAGCCATCTGGAAAGTAAACCCTCCCCCGCAAAAACCCGGTATAACTATCACGTTTGGCTTCTGTCAGTTGAAAAGACTCAACTGCTGTACAAGCAGCAATAGCCTCCCGAATTTGCTCAAAATACTCCTCAATGAACAAACTATGCCTCCCTCATTTCACTCACTAATTGAGCTGTGGCTAAATCGGCGGTGATTGTGGCTATAGTGCCATACCGCCGGGACTGCGGCGTTACAAAAAATTCAATACTGTTTAATTCCTTAGCATTATCTTGCAATCTCTTCAGCATCCTAGATTCACCAATCCACTCATCAAAGTCGGGACTATGATGTAATTCATCATTGCTAAACTTGCTTAAAAACTCTTGAGTGGAAAATTGATATTGAGTTTCAAACTCTCTCAATCTCTCCTCAGTGACTCTAATTCCATCGGCGAGTAATTGTAACTCTTTAGTAATCGCATCTGTGACGAAACGCAGGATTGAGTCTGGGCGTTCACAGATGATTTTGATTTCAGCCATTCTTGTGACTCCTTTTGAAGCTTAGATTATTATACCAAATCCGGTGGCATTGGAATTGATATTACGCAAAACAATCATAACCATTACTTCCATCCCAACCACCTGAGCACCGGCACAACTAAATAATGACTAACTCCCAAACAAAGCCCGATCGCACTTCCCAACAAACCAAAAAACACAATTGAGCCCCAAACTTGCAGCCAGCCGAAGGTAACGTTAGACAGTGACAAAATCCCAAAGAAACTCCCCGGAAAAATGTTCCACGCATTCAGAAACAGAAACATTCCCGTAGAGAAAACAGCCACTACCAAAGCGTGAACTAATTGATGGCTCCGCAAACCCATTCCCACAGTCATAGAGGCGATCGCAAAAGCTCCCAAAATAACCCCCTGCACACCACTAGAAGCTGTTGCTTCCATCCAGCACAAACCCGCCAACAAATAACCCTGAGCTCCCATCAATCCAGACAGCCAATACTGTTTTTGCTGGCGAAAACTCCCCGCATCAGTCAAACCGATCGCAGTTCCCAATCCCGCAAATCCAAACAGCAGCACTTCCGGCCCGACAGCGAAAGTCATATTAGGAATTAATTGCTGCAAACCTTCATTCAGAAAACTGGCAATTTCCGGGCCAATAGGCGAAGCATAACCCAAAACCAAACCGCCGATCGCCCCCGCACTTCCACCAACGGCACCCAGCACCATTTCCCAGCCCGTATCCAGAGAAGCTACCACGATTTGGGCGATCGCGCCGAACAGCGCAACCGTCAAACTTCCCGTTTTTTGCGCCCCCGCCACCACTATTTGCCGACAGAATTCTACAATAGCTTGACCCATGGGGGCGATCGCAATTTTGCCCTTACTCCTAGCATAAATCTCCTGCAAACGCGCCCGAACATCCCCAGCCGTCGCCGGACGTTCCCGCACGTTCGATCGCACCATATCGTCCAACAAATTCGCAAAAGGCGGACTCACAGATACAATGTGGCGCCACCGCAACTCACCCGTCATCGGATCTTCAATTTGGGCCGGATACTTCCCCGTCAGCAAATGAATGCAAGTCCGCCCCAGCGCATAAAAATCCGTCGCCGGCACCACACCGCCGCCCACAATTTGTTCCGGCGGACTGTACCCAGGCGAAATCAACCGCGTCGAACTCGGAGAATCTTTCCCCACCGGTTCGACACCGCCCATCTGTTTAACTCCCCCAAAGTCGATCGTCACCAATTGCAGTCCGCCCAAACCCTTGCTTAGCAAAACTTGGGGCGATTCCGGGTCTCGCAGCATCAAATTTGAGGGTTTAATATCGCGGTGAATAATCTGACACCTGTGCAACTCCTCTAAAATTTCCACAGCTTGACTCAGCCAACTAAACACCCATTCCTGCGGACATCCTTGAGGGTGCTCGTCGAGAACTTCTTCTAAAGTTTTGCCGTGAATCTTTTCCATTACCAAACAAGGCAGCCGCTTCGCCGCAGGATTTCCCTCCCCGCCTGCAAAATTTTGTGTTTGGACGTGAAAATAACCGTCAGGATCGACTCTAGGGACGCCAGGGTGCCGCAAAAGTGCCAAAACCCAAGCTTCTTGCTCGAACAGTTTCAGGGCTTTCGGGGCCGTTTCGAGCAACACTTTCAGGACGCGCTCGGTTTCAGTTTCTGTGTCCCAAACTGTGAAAATCGCTGCAAAACCCCCGGAACCGAGGCTTTCTAGAGGCACGTAGCGATTTTTTAGTCGCAGGGGAGCTCCGCAACTATGACAAAAATTGTTGCCCCAAGTCTGAGGGTAGGGCCTTGGGCAATCTGGATTGATGCAGTGGACGGCTTTTGAAGGGGGGTGAGGCACAACCAGAGTAAAAATGGGGCTAAATATCCATAGTAGACTTACGCGCCGCTAACGCAGAAACCCGGTTTTCAGCGTGGTCAAATGGCTGTAACGACGGATTTGGTTTGAGAGCACAAGTCCTGTCCATATTATGTGCTATGCTGTCGATTTTTGAGTTGGCGGTCTCCGATTCACGGGATTTTAGATTTTCGATTTTAGATTGTGGATTTTGCCAGAGTTGGCGCGATCGCAGCAGCAACCTCAGAAACCGGGTTTCTTGGTATATTTCTCGTTTAGCACCAATTTTTCGTAGAAACCCGGTTTCTCGCCCACCCACGGGATTTTGGATTTTGGATTTTCGATTTTGGATTGTGCCAGAGTTGGCGCGATCGGGCTTTACAACCTCAGAAACCCGGTTTCTTGCTATATTTCTCGTTAATATACCCAAATTTTTCCCATCAACCCGGTTTCTTGGCCCCCCACGGGATTTTCAATTAAATAATTGCATACTCGATTGCAGTTGAGCTCGATCTCCTACCCTAAAATTAAGTATTTATAACTAACTTTTCCTCCCCCCAACCTAAAATTTACCATCTCAAATTTAATCGATCTCCACCATAAAATTAAGTATTTATGACTAATCTTTCCTGTTTCCTCAATCTCAAATCCAAAATCTAAAATCCAAAATCTCTTCGATCCCCAGCCTTTCCTCCTGCATCCTTCGCCCCTGGAATTTCATAAGATATGTTACAAATATTTGCCTAATGTAAAGCAAAATAAATAATACTTATGATGATTAAAAGAATATTAAAATTTGAGAGTGACACTTTGTTGATATATTTTTAACAGCCTGCGATCGGGCAAAAAAATTAAGCGAATACTAGGAAGCGAGATATGGCTTACGCGCAAACCCAAACTCAATCAAAGGCTGGGTATAAAGCCGGAGTTCAAGACTATAAACTAACGTATTACACGCCGGACTACACGCCGAAAGATACAGATATTTTGGCAGCCTTCCGCGTCACACCGCAGCCGGGAGTTCCCCCAGAAGAAGCAGGCGCTGCTGTGGCTGCTGAATCTTCTACAGGTACATGGACGACTGTTTGGACAGACCTCCTGACCGACCTCGACCGCTACAAAGGTCGCTGCTACGACATCGAACCAGTTCCCGGTGAAGACAACCAATACATCTGCTTCATTGCTTATCCTTTGGATTTGTTTGAAGAAGGTTCCGTCACCAACTTGCTGACCTCTTTGGTGGGTAACGTGTTCGGTTTCAAAGCTCTGCGCGCTCTGCGTTTGGAAGACTTGCGGATTCCCATCGCTTACCTGAAAACCTTCCAAGGCCCTCCTCACGGTATTACCGTTGAGCGGGACAAATTGAACAAGTACGGCCGTCCTTTGCTGGGTTGTACAATTAAGCCCAAATTGGGTCTGTCTGCTAAGAACTACGGCCGTGCCGTTTACGAAGTTCTGCGCGGCGGTTTGGACTTCACCAAAGACGACGAAAACATCAACTCGCAACCGTTCATGCGTTGGCGCGATCGTTTCTTGTTCGTTCAAGAAGCTATTGAAAAAGCCCAAGCAGAAACCGGCGAAGTCAAGGGTCACTACCTCAACGTAACTGCCCCTACCTGCGAAGAAATGATGGAGCGGGCTGAGTTCGCTAAGGAAATCAAAACCCCCATCATCATGCACGACTACCTGACCGGTGGTTTCACTGCAAACACCACCTTGGCTAAATGGTGCCGCCGCAACGGTATTTTGCTGCACATTCACCGCGCCATGCACGCAGTTATCGACCGTCAGAAAAACCACGGTATCCACTTCCGCGTGCTTGCCAAGTGCTTGCGGATGTCCGGTGGAGACCACCTGCACTCCGGTACAGTTGTGGGTAAACTCGAAGGCGAAAAAGGCATCACGATGGGCTTCGTAGACTTGATGCGCGAAGACCACATCGAAGAAGACCGCAGCCGCGGTATTTACTTCACCCAAGATTGGGCCTCCATGCCTGGTGTCATGCCAGTTGCATCCGGTGGTATCCACATCTGGCACATGCCAGCCTTGGTGGAAATCTTCGGCGACGACTCCTGCTTACAGTTCGGCGGCGGCACCTTGGGCCACCCTTGGGGTAACGCACCTGGTGCAACTGCTAACCGCGTTGCTTTGGAAGCTTGCGTCCAAGCTCGTAACGAAGGCCGCAACTTGATGCGCGAAGGCGGCGACGTAATTCGCGAAGCTTGCAAATGGTCTCCTGAACTGGCTGTTGCTTGCGAACTCTGGAAAGAAATCAAGTTTGAGTTTGAGGCAATGGATACCCTTTAAGGATTTTTGGTTTGAGATTTTAGGTTTTAGGTCGCAAACTTGCTGGGAAGTCTTTATCTTTGAAGAAGATTTACAAGTAAGTTTGCATCCAAAATCTAAAATCCAAAATCTAAAATTTGAGGGAGCTGGGGTCAAAATGGATCTCAAACAAGTTGCGAAAGACACCGCTAAGGTGCTGGCAAGTTACCTAACCTATCAATCCGTGCGGATGGTGGTCGCTCAGTTGAGCGAAACCAATCCTCCTCTGGCAATCTGGTTGAATGACTTTTCCACTAAGGGCAAAATCCAAGATGGAGAAGCTTATATTCAAGAGTTGCTTTTGGAAAATCAAGATTTAGGCTTTCGGATCATGACTGTGCGAGAGTATCTGGCTCACGATGTGACGGAATTTTTGCCAGAAATGGTTTGTACTGGCATTCAACAGGCGAATATGGAACACAGACGCCAGCATTTAGAGCGAACTACGCAACTTAATTGGTCTGTTTCTAGCAGTAATCCTGAAACATCAATAGATTCTGAACCGAATCTGGATAATTTGTCGAGTTAATCGATCGACAAGTGCGATCGAACACACACCTTAGAGATACAAAAATGAAGACTTTACCTAAAGAGCGTCGTTACGAAACTCTGTCCTATTTGCCCCCGCTGACAGACGCGCAAATTGCCAAGCAACTCCAGTACATCCTGGATCAAGGCTACATTCCCGGCGTAGAATTCAACGAAACCTCTGCCGCTGAAATGCGCTACTGGACTATGTGGAAGTTGCCTTTGTTTGGTGCTCGCAGCGTCCAAGAAATCATGACAGAAGTTCAAGCTTGCCGTCAAGAAAATCCTAGCTGCTACATCCGCGTCATGGGTTTTGACAACGTGAAGCAATGCCAAGTGCTCAGCTTCATCGTCCACAAGCCTAACACCAGAGGCTACTAAAAAGTATTGGCTGGCTAATCTAACTTTTAGGTTAACAGTCATTGCAGATTGGAGGCGGGGAATTTTCTCTGCCTCTTTTTTTATAGCTTACAAATAGCTTTTAAAACTTGCAGCAACAAAATTGAAGAGTCGGACTCCATCAGGTTTAGCAAAGGCATTAGCTGATAGGTTGGGTTGTGGCCCCCCTGAATATGGACGAACTGATAGTGCATTCCGTTTGTTGTCAAGCCCCAGATTGTGTCTTGATATTTTAAATTTTGATAAGCATAGGTTAGCAATTGGGATAAACCCATCAATGCGTTGATTCCAGAATTTTTACTTTCAATCACCAAAACCCAAAAATATGTATCGCTTCTGATAGGTTTTATCCTGTTGACAGCCAAGATATCAAACCGTCCTTTAATGATAGTATCTTCATCTTCAATGCTAATTTCGGCGATGTCTTGTTCTAAACTAATTTTAATCGGGCGACGGTAGAAGCCAGCCAATCGCATTAAGGGAAAGGTAGTCAGAGCTTTTACCAGTCCTTCAGAAACTCTATCAGTTGAAATGTAGTCATCGAAATCATCCCTAATTTGTATAAGTTCCTCCTTTTCGTGTTCTGTGATATCTTCAAAGGATAACAGAGAGGTAAATGAGTTCGTGTACTGCTTTTGAAAGCCGAACAGACGGTGTACTTCTGCTAATGTTAGGTTTTTGGCATTAATAGTTGTCATTGTATAATAGTTATTTAAGTTTTAGTGATAATTATAACATAGACATTGCGGTAGTCAATTTGCACCATTCTTAGGAACAGGCAAGATGCCTGTTCCACAACATATCAAGTTTCTTGTGGGGTATGCCGGAGAGCCGGCTCATATTCTTAGGAACAGGCAAGATGCCTGTTCCACGACATATTAATTTTTTTGTGGGGCGGGCATCTTGCCCGCCCAAGAAAGTGACAAATGGGATAACTGCGAACCTAATCTATCCTTTCCATCACAATTCCATCAACTATTTCATAACCCCAATTAGAGTTGCGGTTGGCAAGCTGTTTTGCCATATCATATTCGCCTAAATTGCAGAGTTCAACTAACTTTTGATATCCTTCATCTATTTCTCGCTGCAACCTCTCCCCCCGCAGTTTTTCTCTCTCTTCCTCAGAAGGATTTGGTCGCTCTTCTCCCAGTGGATTGATATCGCTAATTCGTTTCATATCCGTCTCATTAAAAAGGAATTGATTCGACTATTTCACCGTCAACTATTTCGTAGCCCCATTCTGGGTTGGCAGCGATTTGTTTTTCTACTAGACTTCGACCTAGAGGAGTTTTGTAAGCTTTTTGCAAAGAGGAAATACTGGGGATTTCGGTGGCGGTTGATGGCTCTTTTTGTTCGAGTTTTGGTGGTTCAGCAATTGTTTCAGATGTGGATTGATTGAGGGCAAATTGCGGGGCGATCGCCCCTAACTTCCGCATAACGCTATCCTTGGTGATTTGCGGTTTTTCGTTGAAGGAAGACGGCAGATATGGTGTGTCAACGCCCTGCTGTTTTGCTTTGAGTGCATCATCAGCAATACGATCGCACTTTCGCAAAAAACCCTCCCACAAATCTTTGCCCAAAACCGGGTTTCTCAAATCAGCACGGGCTTTAGAGACTGCTGCTTCCAGCGGTTCGCCTTTGTGCACGTAATACTGAATTCGCTCCTCTTCAAAGGCGGGATAAGGCACTTCCGGCTCGATTTCCCAATCCCGCTTGACTTTCTGACTTTCTCCTAAAGGGATTCCGGCGATAAATTCATCCCAAAAAGTCGAGGTTAAGCCTTTTGTCATGCTGTCAATAATTTTAAATGCCCATCCAGAAGGATTGCCAAATCCTAAATTATGCTCTTGAGCATATGCTTCTAAAGCTCGCTGAAAGTTGTGGAGTTCTTCTTGGGAATTCCAAGGGCCGCTAAATCGGTAATTCGGGGTGACAGCAACGGCTATTTGCTGGCGGGGTTGCCCGAAATATTTGTCGGTTTTAACTACATGATTTGGGGGTGATGTTTCGGGGATTATTTCTACAGGGTGATTGTTGTTTTCCCGGGTTGTCTGTGGTATAATTCCGGCAGGATTGGATGTCCAAAAGTGATTGAGTTTTTCCTCCAAAGCGTCAATGTCCGCCCAGAGTTCTAGGGTGTCGGTGTTGGGATTTGGTAGTTTTTCTTTCAGGAGCGATCGCACTTTGAGCTGCTTTCTCGCTAATTCCTGTTCTTCCTGATTTAAACCCGTTGCTTTTTCTATTTCTGTGCTCTTAGTTTTCACCCATTCGCCGGAGTTGGACTTTTGTGATTGCCATTGCAATAATTGGCAAAGAAAAATACTCGCCGCGACTCCGCCAGTAATTGTGGCGAGTTTGGGATAGTAGATGGCGGGGTTTCCGAGATTTCCTAAAAATATTCCTATTTTCATTTTTTATATTCCTAATTCCCTTGAATAGTAGGGTGATTTTCGGCGCACCATACCTCGACTAAACTAGCATTGAAAAACTTAAGATTTTCTTTAAACTCCTGTCTATTCCTGACTGAATGGAGTTCCTAGAGTAAAAACGGGGATCGCTTATTCGATCGCCTGATTGACAGGACTGAGTTAAACGTAATAATAAATTATTTACTGTAAAGCTCCTGCCAAAATGAATCCAGAACGTCAAGAGGCTTATTTGAACTTAATCGAGCGAGTGCTTACCTGTCCCAACGGCCAAGAACCAGAAGTTTTGAGTTCCCGTTCGGATTTAATTGATGCGGGATTTGTGCAAATGCTAATCCAGATATCGGCTTCAATGGCCCGCGAAGGTGACGAAGATACTGCTAATTTTTTAGTGCAACTTGCTCGTTTGCTGGGGAAATCTTTGGGTTTGTCGCCGGATTTGATGCTGGCTGGGTACAGTAGTGGACAGGGGTAGAGAAAAAGTGCGTTAGCGAAGCCCTCGAAGAGGATCGCCTCGTTGTATCATGTTTTGAGAAATGAGGGCGATTCCCTACCCTTTGGGATAGCTTTGTGTCACCTAATTTTTAAATGCAGCTATGGCTTTACAGTTTATATTCGAGAGGTTCACAAAAATCATTTACCCCAGTTTTAAATACATAAATAATCACCGAAGTCACCAAAATATCAGGGCAAATTTTTGCGGCAACTAAATCTCTAAATGCTGCATTCAATTGTCCGTTTGTTAACTCTTCTTTAACCTCTGATTTGCAGATAGCAACGCGGCATCTTTTAGCCAATCCGTCTAACCAATTTTCCGAGATATTCGGTTCTTGTCCGGCTTGAATTGCTAGAGATATCGCTGCATCTTCGATGTTACCTTCGCAATCTTCGATGGCGTCTAGGGCTTTTAGGGCTTCGGGATATTCTGCTAATTGCGATCGAAATTGGGCAATTTGTTGTGAGGTAATAATCACCATATTATTTTCCTGTGTTTTTTGCTGGTGGGATAAGTTTAGCAATTAAAGTGGCTATTATAGCATTTTTTGATTGAGATGGGAATTGGGCGATCGAACTTAATTACATTTTCAACTAATATTTTGCACTTCGCAATAGTCGGGCTGGGGCTTAAGCCCTCGTATTAAAGCTTAACTCCCGGCTATGAGGAGTGATGTTGAAATTGACAAAATGTGGGGCTAAAATAGGTTTGCAGGACTCATATTTCTAGGGAGTTAGGAAAAATGACAACCATTATTTTAAACTTAGATACTGTCGAACTAACAGATGAACAGTTTTACCGTTTATGCCAGATGAATCGAGATTGGCAATTTGAACGGACACCTAAAGGAGAAATCATTATTATGTCACCCGTAGGCGGAGTCAGTGGCAATCGAAAAGCCTATTTAATTACAGATTTGGGCTTGTGGAACCGTAAAACGCAGCTAGGGAGAGTGTTTAGTTCTTCTACAATTTTTCGCTTGCCTAATAATGGCTATCGAGCTCCAGACGTGGCTTGGGTTAGCCTAGAAAGATGGTCTGCTTTAACAGCAGAAGAACAAGAGAAATTTCCGCCAATTTGTCCTGATTTTGCCATTGAATTGCGATCGCGCCCAGACCCGCTGCGGCCGCTGCAGGAGAAAATGCAGGAGTATCTAAACAGCGGTTTACGCTTGGGTTGGTTAATTAATCCTCTAGACGAA
>Ga0075157_10000817_pt1 | contig 21754 bp, 18 predicted proteins | sample JI81BgreenDNA_FD_70967 | JGI IMG/M metagenome (GOLD analysis project Ga0075157, IMG submission 70967) | Wastewater effluent complex algal communities from Wisconsin, to seasonally profile nutrient transformation and Carbon sequestration -... | ecosystem: Engineered > WWTP > Effluent > Algae...
GTCAAATCCATGCTGTTCGGCGGCGAAGGCGTGTTCTTCGCCCGCCTCACCGGGCCGGGCAAGGTGTGGATCCAGTCGCTGCCGTTCAGCCGGCTGGCCGGCCGCATGATGCAGGCCGCCATGGGCCGCGGCCAGAACCGCGGCGAAGGCAGCCTGCTCGGTGAGTTTGGCGATCTGATCGGCGGGAACCGCTGAATCAGCCCTTCCACGCCAGCGAGACGAAAACGTTGCGCGGCAGGCCGGGATCAAAGCCGCCGCCGGCACCGGGGCGCACCCGCGCCGCGTAACGTTCGTCGAACAGATTGTTGATGCCGGCGCCCACGGCAAATCCGGCGCCGATCGGCCATTCCACCGCCGCATCCACCACGGTGTAACCGGGCAGGGCGAAATCGGCGACATTGTTGTCTGCCCCCTGCTGGTCGCCCACCGAGGTGAAGGTAAGGCTGGCGCGGCTGCCGCCGGTGCCGATATGGGCCAACGATGCCCTCAGCAGGTGGCCCGGCGCATATTGCGGCGTGAAGCCGGCCGCCGCGCCGCGCGTGAAGGTCGCATCCAGCAGTTGCAGATTGGCCGAAAGCCGCAGCGTGTCGCGGGCGTTGCCCAGGCCATCGGGGCCAAGAAGGTCGAGGCGCACCGCCAGATCGAGACCCTGGTTGCGCATCGCGCCCACATTCTGGCGCCGCGCGCCGCCCACGCCCACCGCGCCAAACGGCGGGCTGGCCGGCAGCGGACCGGCGAGGAAGCCAACCTGATCTTCGAAGGTCACCCGGAACATGCTGGCATCGATCCGCAGCGGCTTGGCAACCTGCGCCTGCACGCCGGCTTCCATGGTGAAGGCATAGCTGGCTTCGAACGTGCCAGCGGCATCGATGCCGGCCTGGAAGGTGACGCCGTCGTTGTAGAGCAGCGGCTTGAAGCCCCGGCTGGCGTTGGCGACGAAGCGCAGATCGGGCGATGCATCCCAGGTGGCGCCAACGCCCCACAGCGCGACGGTGCTGATATTACGCCGGTTGCCCAGCGCGCCATTGGCCGCGCCGGGCCCGCCGCCGGTGACGCTGCCGATGCCCAGATCGAGGTTTTCAACCACGCGCTGGCGCAGCCGTTCGAGCCGGAAGCCAGGCACGATCTGCACAGTGCCCAGCCCCAGCTTGACCTCGCCAAACAGCGCCGCCGCGTCGCCGGACCGGGTGGTGCGGGCCAGCTGGCCAGCGGTGCCAACGAAATCAGTGTTGCTGGCGCCCTTGTCCACGAACACCGGTGCGTTGGATGTGTGGCCCAGCGCGCCGATGGTCAGGCTGTGTTGGCCGCTGTTGCCGAAATCGCGGCGCAGGCGCACGTCGATGCCGGCGGTATCGAACGCCTGCAACTGGCGGATCAGCACATTGGCGGTGGGCGTCAACTGGCCGAAACTGCCGCCAGCCTGGCGCCAGCTTTCGCGTTCAAAGCGGCTGTAGAACAGGCGCGACGTTACCTGCGTGGCGTCGTCCAACTGCCAATCAAGCCCAAGCGACGGCGCGAAACGCTGAATGCGGATGCGATCGAACGGCGTTGAGCCATCGCGGCGGTCGGCCTCCATGCGGGCGCGGCTGAGCCCGCCGGGTTCGCCGAAATCGCCCTGATAATAATCCAGCGCCAGGGTGAGCGTCACATCCTCCCCCAGGACATGCCCGCGCAGACGGCCCGTGAGCTGCTCATTGTCGCTGTTCACCCGGCGTGGGCCGTCGCCAGCGGCATAGTGCACCAGTGCATCGGCCGCCACGCGCCCGTTGGAGACGTTGAGGTTGGCCATCGCGGTGCGCGCATCCCAGCTGCCAAGCCCGATCCTTGCACTGCCATCCACGCCGGCGGCGCGGCGCGGGCCCTTCATCACATAATTGATCGCCCCGCCCGGCTGCGGGCCATAGAGCAGCCCGGCCGCGCCGCGGATGAATTCCACGCGTTCGACGGCTTCCAGCGGCGGGATGAAATAGGCCGCAGGATAGCTGTACATGTCGGGCACGGCCGGGATGGCATCCTGCAGGGTGAGCAGGTTCCAGCTTTCGTGCGGTTCGCCCAGCCCGCGGTAAGACAGCGAAGCCCAGCTGCCGTTCGACACTTCGGAAACCAGCAGCCCGGGAATATCGGCCAGCGCCTGGCGCAGATTGCGGTTGGCCACTGGCGGCAGGTCGGTCAGCAGTGCGACATCGCCCAGCTTGCCGGCAAAGATCAATGTGCCGGCCAGATCGGGCAGGCGATCAGTGCTGCGCTGCGCCGTCACGATGATGGTCGCGGCTGCACCGGCCGCATCGGCATCCGCAGCATCGGCCGCAAGGGCCGGCGCCGCACTGCTGGCCAGCAGCACGGCGATGGTGGCGGAACGGGCGGCAACAGCAGAATGGAACATCACGACTCCTCAAACATTGCGGCGCTGTAATGTTGATATTGAGAATGATTGTCAACAGCAATGATTGACGGGCGTTGACGCGCGCGCTCGGCCCGTCGCATGGATGCCGGGATGGCCAAGCTCTATTTCTATTATGCCTCGATGAACGCCGGCAAATCGACGGTGCTGCTGCAGGCCAGCTTCAACTATCGCGAACGCGGCATGCACACGATGCTGTTCACCGCCGCGCTGGATGATCGGGCGGGGCAGGGCGTGATCGCCTCGCGCATCGGGCTATCAGCGCCTGCGGACGTGTTTGCCCCCGAAACCGATCTGTTCGCCGCGGTGGCCAGTGCGCATGCCGTGAACACGCTGAACTGTGTGCTGGTCGATGAAGCCCAGTTCCTCACCAGGGATCAGGTCTGGCAACTGGCGCGTGTCGCCGATGATCTGGGTATCCCCGTGCTCTGCTATGGCCTGCGCACCGATTTCCTGGGCAATCTGTTTCCCGGCAGCCAGTGGCTGCTGGCACTGGCCGATACGCTGACTGAGCTGAAAGCCGTGTGCGCCTGTGGCCGCAAGGCGACGATGAACTTGCGTATTGACGGGCAGGGCAAGCCGGTGGCCTCTGGCCAGCAGACCGAAATTGGTGGCAATGATCGCTATGTCGCCTTGTGCCGTCGGCATTTTGCCGCCGCTTTGGCCAAGGATTCTTGACCACAGCACAAGGCCTGAAAGGGAACCAGAATGACGACCGTTTATGATTTCAGCGCCAAGACCATCGACGGCCGCGAGATTTCCTTGAAGGATTTCGAAGGCAAGGTGCTGCTGATCGTCAACACCGCCAGCAAGTGCGGATTCACGCCGCAATATGAAGGGCTGGAAGCGCTGCACAAGAAATATGGCCCCAAGGGTTTCGCCGTGCTGGGTTTTCCCTGCAACCAGTTCGGCGCCCAGGAACCCGGTGATGCCAGCGAGATCGCCAATTTCTGCAAGCTCACCTACGATGTGGACTTTCCCCTGTTCGCCAAGATCGACGTGAATGGCGACAACGCGCACCCGCTGTTCCAGTTGCTGAAAAAACAGGCGCCCGGCCTGCTTGGCAGCGAGGCGGTGAAGTGGAACTTCACCAAGTTCCTCGTCGACAGCAAAGGCCAGGTGCAGGAACGTTTTGCGCCGGCCACCAAGCCGGAAGCGCTGGGCAGCCAGATCGAGAAATTGCTCGCCCGGGCCTGAGAAGGGGGGATCGCCAATATGGCAAGCGTCGCACCCAACGATCTTTCGTCGCTGTGGATGCCGTTCACCGACAACCGCTATTTCAAGGCGAATCCGCGCCTGATGGTGGCTGCGCAGGACATGCACTACACCACCGCAGATGGCCGCCGCGTTCTGGATGGCACGGCCGGCCTGTGGTGCGTCAACGCCGGTCATGGCCGTGAACCCATCGTCAAGGCGATCCAGAGCCAAGCGGCGGTGCTTGATTATGCGCCCACCTTCCAGCTGGGCCATCCGCTCGCCTTCCAGCTTGCTTCCCGGGTTGCCGGGATCATGCCGGAAGGGTTGGACCGGATTTTTTTCACCAATTCGGGTTCGGAAAGCGTTGATACCGCGCTCAAGATCGCGTTGGCCTATTGGCGGGCCAAGGGCGAGGGCCAGCGCATCCGCCTGATCGGGCGCGAACGCGGCTATCACGGCACCGGATTTGGCGGCATTTCGGTGGGCGGTATCGTCACCAACCGCCGCACCTTCGGCGCCGGCCTGGCGGGCACCGATCATCTGCCGCACACCCATGATCCGGCGCGCAACGCCTTTTCAAAAGGCCAGCCCACCCATGGCGCAGAGTTTGCCGATCGGCTGGAAGCGATGATCGCCCTGCATGGCCCTGATACCATCGCTGCCGTCATCATCGAACCGGTGGCAGGTTCCACCGGCGTGCTGGTGCCGCCGGTGGGCTATCTGGAACGGCTGCGGACGATCACGGCGCAGCACGGCATCCTGCTGATCTTTGATGAAGTGATCACCGGCTTCGGCCGCATTGGCGCGGCGACCGCGGCCGAACGCTTCGGCGTCACGCCCGATCTCATCTGCCTTGCCAAGGGCCTGACCAACGCCGCCGTGCCGATGGGCGCGGTGGCGGCAGCCCGCCATGTGCATGATGCGATTGTTGATGCGCCCGGCGACGTGCCGGGGATCGAATTGTTCCACGGCTATACCTATTCCAGTCACGCGCTGGCCTGCGCCGCCGGGATCGCCACGATTGATCTTTATGCCAGTGAAGGCCTGTTCGCCCGCGCCCGCGCGCTGGAAAGCCATTGGGAAGCGGCGATGCACAGCCTTGCCGGCCTACCACACGTGATCGATATCCGCAATTTCGGCCTGATTGGCGCTATCGAACTGGCGTCCATCCCCGGCCAGCCCTGGTCACGCGGCCAGCAAATCTTCCGCAGCCTTTTCGATACCGGCCTGCTGATCCGCGTCACGGGCGACATCATCGCGCTGTCGCCGCCGCTGATCATCAGTGAAGCCCAGATCGACGAGATTGCCGATCGCCTGGCCACCGGCCTGCGGCAGTTGGCCGATGCCTGATCGCGGTCAAATCGTGCTAGGGCTGATCAACATGGGAAGCGCAATCATTACGGCGATGTAATTTTTTCGCACGGCCCGCCTTGGCATGGCAGGGGCTTGCCCCTACATGGGCCATCGTTGCCCGCAGCAGGTGACAGGAGACACATGGCCGCCAAGGATCTTGCGAAGATGGACCTGAACCAGCTGGTATACAGCTGGCTGAAGGACATTGTGTGGCCAGAACGGAATTATTTCTGGCTGGCGATCATCTATGGCGTCGGCATTGCCCTGTTGGGTCTGGCCACGCCAATTTCCGTGCAGCTGCTGATCAACAGCATCGCCAACACTGCGCTGCCGGTGCCGCTGTTCACGCTGGCTGCCATCCTGTTCGGCTTGCTCATCGTTTCCGGCTTGCTGTCGGTGCTGCGCATCCACCTGATGGAACTGTATCGCCGCCGCTTCATGGCGCGGCTGGTGGCGGATCTTACCATGCGGGTGATCAATGCGGCCGATCCGTTTTTTCAGGATGACCGGCGCTTCGATCTGTTCAACCGCTATTTTGAAATGGTGAACATGCAAAAAGCGGTGCCGTCGCTGCTGATCGGCGGATTCACCATCCTTCTGAGCATGATTGTCGGCTTCATCGTCACCAGTTTCTATCACCCGTTTTTTCTCGCCTTCAACCTGGTGCTGATCGCGCTGTTGTGGGCGGTGTGGGCGATCTGGTCCAAGGGCGCGATGAAAACTTCGATCATCCTGTCCCACGAAAAATACAACGCTGCGCATTTCCTCGAAACCGTGGGCGCCTCCAACGGCTTCTACAAATCGGCGCGTCACATCGATTATGCGCTGGAAGGCGCGGAACGGGTATCGGCCAACTATGTGAAGGCGCACGCCGAACATTTCGCCTACCAGTTCCCGCAGACCATCGCCTTCTATTTCCTCTATGCCGCAGCGTCGGCCGGCCTGTTGGCGCTGGGCGGCTGGCTGGTGATCGAGGAACAATTGTCGATCGGGCAATTGGTGGCGGCCGAACTCATCCTGTCTGGCGTGTTTGCGGGCATGAACAGCCTCTATTCCTACCTTGATGACTGGTATGATCTGACTGCCTCCATCGAGGAACTGTCCCTGCTCTATGGCCTGAAGCAGGAAGCCAAGCCGGCGGCCGGCCTGGCGCCGCCCAGCGGTGGCGCGCTGGAAATGAGCCAGGTGCGCTTTGCCCTGCCGGTAGGTGCAGCCACGGTGAATCTGCAGATCGCCGCTGGCAGCCGTCTCGTCTGTCAGGGCGTTCCGGGCATGGAACGCGAATTTGCCGATCTGCTGAAGCGGCTGGAAAAGCCGCAATCGGGGCTCATCACGCTGGGCGGGGTGGATATCGCCCTTATGGACCCGCTGGCGCTGCGTTCCGATATCGCCGTGCTCGATCGCGCGGCCATCGTGGAATCAACCATCGCCGATTATCTGCGCCTGGCCAACCCGGCCAGGAATGCCGCCGATCAAATGGCGGCGCTGCGCCTTGTGGGGCTGGAAGACCGGCTGGCCCTGCTGCCCGATGGCATCCACACGCGCCTTTCGTCCACCGGTGCACCGTTCACCGTGGCCAAGATGATGCAGCTGAAACTGGCGGCCGCGATCCTGTCGGAACCGCGCATCCTGGTGATGTCGCCCTTGTTCGACACTGTGGCGCGCGCGCGGCTGAAGGCGGTGTTCGATCATTTCCGCGATACCCAGACCACCATTCTCTATTTCAGCAACCGGCCCGAAGATCTGGTGCTGGATGGCTATCTGTGGCTGGGCCTTGATCGCCAGCTGATCACGCGGGATCGTGCCACTTTCGATGGCCTGCGCGCTGCTGCTGGCCGGGAGACCGTTGATGGCGACTGATCGCTCCAGCCTGCCCGACGGCCATTTCGCCACTCTACGCGGTCTCAATCCCCCGCCGGTGATGCGCAATTTTGCCCGCATGGTGGTGATCGGCATCATTGCCGTACTGGCTTTCATCATCCTCACGCCCTGGGTGCAGACGGCGCAGGGCACCGGCAGCGTGATCGCCTATGATCCGCGCGACCGGCAGCAGAATATTTCCGCGCTTGTGCCTGGCCGGCTCGATCGCTGGTTCGTTACCGATGGCGCCCAGGTGAAGGCCGGCGATCCCATCGCCCGCGTGATCGACCTTGATCCCGATTTCCTCAGCCGGCTGCAAGCCGAACGCGCCCAGAAGGTCGCGGAAATCGCGGCGACCGAAGCCGCCACCGCCACCGCCCAGCGCGACGTGAAGCGCATGACCACGCTTTACGGCGAAGGCCTGGCCGCCCGGCGCGACATGGAACTGGCCCAGATCAAGGTGGCGGAATTCCGCGCCAAGATCGCTTCCCTGCGGGCAGACATCAACAAGATCGATGTCAACCTGCGCCGCCAATCCGAACAGGTGATCCGCGCGCCGCGCAACGGCCGCATCATGCGCGTTACCAGCATCGATAGCGCCACCATCGTCAAGCAGGGCGATGTGCTGGCCACCTTTGTGCCCGAACAGTCGCGCCGGGTGGTGGAACTCTACATGGACGGCCGCGACATCCCGTTGATCCATGTCGGCCGCCGCGTGCGCATGGAATTCGAAGGCTGGCCGGCGATCCAGTTTTCCGGCTGGCCGTCGGTGGCCAAGGGCTTCTTTGATGGCCAGGTCGCTGCGGTTGATCTCAACGCCTCGCCCAACGGCCTGTTCCGCGTGCTCGTCAGTGAAAGCCCGGATCGCGATCCGTGGCCGGATGAACGCGCCGTGCGGCTGGGCGCCAAGGTGCGCGGCTGGGTGCAGATGAACACCGTGCCGATCTGGTTCGAACTGTGGCGGCTGCTCAACGATTTCCCGCTGCAGTTCACCCGCCCGGGCGCCGAACCGGCGATGAACGGCGAGGTGAAGGCCGCAAAGGGCAGTGATGCGTCCTCGTCTGCCAAGTAAGGCTGGTTTGCTGGCGCTGCTGCTGGCGGCTGTCCCTGTGGAGGCCCAGCAGCCAGGCCAGCCGCAGCCCAGCAACCGGCGCCAGCTGGAGGCCGATGCCCGCGACGCCGCACAGCCGCTGCCGGCCGCCAGCGCCCCGCTCGAACTGGGTGAAGTGTTGGCTGCCAGCCGCTTCCACGCCCCGCAAGTGCTGGAAGCCTTGGCGCGGGTGCGCGGTGCGGAAAGCCGTGTGCTCACCACCGAAGGCGCCTTCGATACGTTGTTCAGCGCCAACGCCGAAGCCCGGCCCACCGGCTTTTATGATGGCGCCGAAGCCGGCTTCCGTGTTTCACAACCGCTCGCCACCAATGGCGGTTCCATCTACGGCGGATACGATATCTCGCGCGGCAGCTTTTCCACGTCGCAATCAAGCAACAACACGGCCCAGCTGGGCCGGCTCACCGTTGGCACGATGTTCGCGTTGCTGCGCGATCGCGAGATCGATGAACGCCGCTTCAACCGCGCCATCGCCACCGCTGATGTCGTGCTCGCCGATAATGATCAGCTCCTGGTTGCCATCGGCGTGCAGGCGCGCGCCATCACGGCTTACAACAACTGGGTGATCGCCGGTCAGCGTGTGGCGGTGTTCAAGGGGCTGCTGCAACTCGCTCTCGATCGCCAGGCCGGTTTCAAGCGCCAGGTCAGTGAAGGCTTGCGCCCGGCCATCCTGCTCACCGAAAACGAACAGAATATCCTGCGGCGGCAAACGCTGGTGGTGCAGGCTGAACAGGCGCTGCAGGTGGCAGCCGTCAGCCTTTCGCTGTTCTGGCGCGACGCGACCGGCAACCCGATCGTGCCCGGCCCGGAACGGCTGCCGCGCCGGCTGGGTGATCCGCTGCCGCTGGCCGATGATGTGATGGCCGCGCTGGAAAACCGGCCTGATCTGAAAGTGGTGGATGTGCGCATCGCCCAGGCCCGCACGAGGCTGCAGCTTGATCGCAACAATTTCCTGCCGCGCCTCGATCTGAAGGCCGAGGTGAACCAATATGTCGGCGATGCCGGCACTGCGGGCCGGCCGTTCACGGGCACCGCCTCGATGGTGGGGCTCAGCCTGTCGGTGCCGCTGCAGCAGCGCCTGGCGCGCGGTCGCCTGGGGCAGACGCGCGCCGAACTGGATGGCTTCCAGCAGCGCCGCCGCTTCATCGAAGATCAGATCCGCATCGAGATTTCCGGTCTTTCGATTGCTGCCCGCCAGTCGCGCCGGCTGCTGGGCATCGCCATCGACGAACAGGATCGCGCCCTCACCATGGCCAGCGCCGAACGCCGCCGTTTCCAGGAAGGCGCGTCGGATTTCTTCGTCGTCAACCTGCGCGAGGAAGCCGCGGCCGATGCACAGGTGCGCCGATTGGATGCGGCCTTCCGCCAGATCGTTGCCCATGCCGATCTCGCAGCCGCCACGGCCGATGTGAAGGCGCTGGGGCTGGCGGGCAGCTGATGAAGGCGGGCGCACCTTTGCCGGTTCGTGGCCAGGCTGGCAGGCGCGCGCCATGAACCGCCGCTCGCCTGGCTGGATCTTCACCGCCATATGTGTGGCAGCGCTGGCGTTACGATTGGTGCTGCCGGCGGGCTGGATGCCGGCTGCAAGCGGCCCGACGCTCACCTTGTGCAGCGGTGCTGTGCTGCCCGGCGATCCAGTGCTGCCGGCGGGCGCACACGATCAACCCTGCGGTTTTGCGCTGGCACTGGGCCCGGCGATGCTGGGCGGCGCAATGCTGCTGTTGCCTTTGCTGCAGTTGCCGCTGCTGCCGGTGCCCGTACCGCGTCCGGTTCGACGCCGCCTCCTTCATCATCGCCCGCGTCCACCGGGCCAGGGTCCGCCGCAAGGCTGATTGCCGTTGCCGGTGCGCTGCGCCGGTATGTTGCCATCAGTTTTCAGGAAGATCCCATGCGAATACTGCTGTTTACGGGCCTCACCTTCGGGCTGGCCGCGCCCATCCTGGCGCACGAATACAATGCCGGCGCCTTGCTGGTCGATCATCCGGTCATCCGGGTTGCCAGCCCTGTGTCGAAAACCGGTGCCGGCTTCATGACCATCACAAACAAGGGCAAGGCCGCTGATCGGCTGCTGTCGGTCACTACGACAGCATCGGCTCGGTCCGATCTGCACGGTACCGTCAATCAGGGCGGCATCATGCAGATGCGCGCCCAGGCCGGTGGCGTGCCGATCCCGGCGGGCAGCAAAGTGGTGTTTGCGCCCGGCGGCCTGCACGTCATGTTCATCGGCCTCAGGGCAGCGGTGCCGCCCGGCCAGATGATCAGGGCGCGGCTGACCTTTGAAAAGGCCGGGCCAATGGACGTGGCCTTCAAAGCCGAAGCCGCGGCCGGTGCGCTGTCACATAACCATTGATGAGGAAGGGAGATAGAACCATGAAGACGATGATTTTCGCTGCCGCTCTGGTCGCCGCTGTCGCCGCTCCAGCCGTCGCGCAGGATGCCGCCGCTGGCCAGCGCGGCTTTGCCCAGTGCCGCGCCTGCCACAGTGTGGTGCGCGGCCAGAACCGCATTGGGCCATCATTGGCGGGCATCGCGGGCCGCCGCATTGCCAGCGTGCCGGGCTTCAATTATTCGGCGGCCCTGAAAAAGCGTACGGGCAATTGGACGGATGCCAATTTGAACGCTTGGCTCACCCGGCCCGCTGCCTGGGCACCGGGCACGCGCATGGCCTTTGCCGGCATTTCCGACGCCAAGCGCCGGGCCGACATGATTGCCTATCTGAAAACGCTGAAATAAGCGCCAGCGCCAACCGCCGGCTCAGCCGAGCCGGCGGTTGAGCGTGAGGTTGATCACATGATTGCCGGGGTTGCGGCCCGGCCGGTTCAGATGCTGGTGCATGTAGCCAGCCTCCAGATTCAGCCGCTTGCCCAGCGGTTGCAGCCAACCAATAAAGCTGCGCTGCTGATCAAGCCCGCCGCGCGCACCCCAATCGGTGCTGTTCAGCGCCACAAAGGTTTCGCTCCACGCCAGCGGCCCGGCTGTGCCCTTGCCGCGCAGGGGCTGCTGCACGCGAAACTGGATGCGCAGCCGCCAGCCCAGATCATCGGCGCCTTCGAACGTGCGCTGTTCCAGCCGCCAGCGGGTGATCAGCGCAAAGCCATTGTCCCGCCGCACCACCGGGGCCATCACCTGCTGCCAGAACCGGTGTTCGTCGCTGGTTACGCCCGGCGCCGGATTGTTGTGCTGAAAATGATAGCCGGCATGCAGATCGATATCGTTTTTCAGCCGCACCCCCAACGCGCCGCGCACCACGAACTGGCCCAGCCGATCCGCATCATTGGTGAAGCGCGGTTGCACTTCAGCCCACAACAGCAATTTGCCATCCACCGGGCCCTGCAGCAGCAGCGTGTTCCAGCTTTGCACATCCTGCGCGGCGACTGGTGCTGCGAGGAGCATCGATATTACAGAAATGTAACGCATGGCACTGCCTTGCCCACAAATTATGTCAAACGTGCGACAGTTCAGGCCTTCAGTTGCGCCATATCCAGCGGCAATTTGCGCAGGCGCACGCCAGTCGCAGCAAAGATTGCATTGGCCAGCGCCGGGGCGACCGCCGGATAGGCTGGCTCGCCCAGGCCGGTTACCGGATAATCCGGGGTGAGGAAGGCGACCTCGATCGGCGGGATCTGTTCGTTTCGCAGCATCGGCACGTCGCCGAAATTGCGCTGTTCGATGGCCCCATCGGCAAAGGTGATCTCGTGGCCCATGCAGGCGCCCAGCGCATCCAATATGCTGCCCTGCACCTGGTTCATGGCGCCAGCGGGGTTGACGATCTGGCGGCCGATATCGCCGGCCACCCACACCTTGTGCACCTTCACCGTGCCGTCTGCCGCCACGCTGGCCTCGATCACATTGGCGAAATAGCCCAGATGGCTGAAGTGGAAGGCGACGCCCAGCCCGGTGCGCTTGGGCAATTTGCGGCCCCAGCCGGCCATGGCAGCCGCCTTGTCCAGCACCGCGCGCATGCGGCCGGTGTTGTAGGGCCCGCGCGATTTGGGATCGCCGATGATGCGGGGAGTCCCTAAGAAATCGCGGCGAAACTGCACCGGATCGGCGCCAGCGGCGTGCGCCAGTTCGTCGATGAAGCCCTGGGTCACGAAACCAAAGGCATTGTTGGCCGGTGCGCGCAGGAAGCCGGTGGTGTGGATCAGCGGCAACACGGTGGCGCCCAACCGGAAATCATCCACGATGCCGGCGGGGAAATCGGTGGGACCAATGCCGGCGGCGCGGGCGAACTTGCCATCACGGCCATAACTGATGAAATGATTGTCCCACGCGATGCAGCGGCCCTGGGCGTCCAACCCAGCTTCCAGATAATGCCAGCCGCCGGGGCGCAGAAAATCCTGGGTGATGTCGTCTTCGCGGGTCCAGGTCAGCTTCACCGGCCGGCCGGCCTGCTTGGCGATGGCGGCCGCTTCCACCATATAATCATTCTGCAATCGCCGGCCGAAACCGCCGCCGACCCGCATCATGTGGATGGTGACATTCTCCGGCGGCACGCCCAGCAGCTTCGCCACGGCAGCGCGGCCCGGTTCCGGATTCTGCGTCGGCGCCCAGATCTCCACCTTGTCGCCATCAACGCGGGCCGTGCAATTGATCGGCTCCATCGGCACGTGCGGGATGAAGGGATAGGCATAATCGGCGGCCACGCGCTTGGTGGCCTTGGCCATCGCCGCGCTCACGTCGCCGCTCGCGTGGATCGGCATGGCAGCCGGCTTGCCCTTGGCTTCCGCTGCCAACTTGGCCCAAGTGGCTGTGGACTGGAAGGCGGCGGGGCTGTCGCTCCATTCCACCTTCAGCGCGGCGCGGGCGCGTGTCGCATGCCAGGTCGTGTCCGCCAGGATAGCGACACCGCTGGCCAGGCCTTCATATTCGTCGGTGCCGGCCACGATGAAGGCGTCCTTCACGCCGCCCATCGCCTTGATGGCGGCCAGATTGGCCGATTTCACCTTGGCGCCCTGCACGCCAGATTTGTGGAAGGCGGCGTGGATCATGCCCGGCACCACCGCATCGATGCCGTAATCCTGTTTGCCGGCCACGATGGCGCGGTTGTTCACGCCGGGCTGGAAACTGCCGATCAGGCGGAAGGCCTTGGGGTCCTTCACGGCAACGCTGGCCATGTCAGGCGCGGGCAGCGCGGCTGCGGCGGCGGCAAACTGGCCATAAGGCGCGCGCTTCGTGCCGTGGACGACATGGCCCTTGTCGGTACTCAACTCTGCCACCGGCACGCCCCAAGCGGTGGACGCTGCCTGCAAAATCATCCCGCGCGCCGCTGCGCCCACCCGGCGCATCGGCTCATATTGTGTCGGCATCGCCTGCGATCCGCCCGCCACCTGCCGGCCATAGATCTTGGCATCAGCCAATGTTGGCACGATCTCCACGGCAGCCCAATCGGCGTCCAGTTCCTCGGCGATCACCATCGGCAGGCTGGTGCGGATGCCTTGGCCCACTTCGGGATTGCTGGCCATGATGCGGATGCGACCCGTGGCGGGGATCACCACCCAGGCGTTCAGTTGGCCCGGTTCGGCCGCCTCAGCCGGTGACAGCCCCAGATACAGGCCGCCCCCAACCGCCGCGCTGGCAAACAGGAAATTGCGGCGGCTGAGCTGGATGTTCATGATGGCCTCACGCGGTGAGTTGGCTGGTATCGAGCGGCAATGTCCGCAGGCGCTTGCCGGTGGCCTGATAGATCGCGCCGGCCAGTGCCGGAGCAAGGCTGGGATAGGCCGGTTCACCCAGACCCGTGGTCGGATAATCGGTAGACAGGAAGGCGACATCCACTGCCGGCGCCATGTCCATGCGGGCAAGGGCGAAATCGCCGTAATTCTTCTGTTCCACCGCGCCATCGGCAAAGGTTATCTTCTGGCCCAACGCGGCGCCCAGCGCGTCGATCACGCTGCCCTGCACCTGGTTTTCGGCACCCGAAAGGTTGACGATATGTTTGCCGATATCGGCGGCCACCCACACATGATGCACGGTCACGCTGCCATCATTTGCAACGCTGGCTTCCACCACATTGGCGAAATAGCCCAAGTGGCTGAAGTGGAAGGCGATGCCCAGCCCGCGCCGTGGGGGCAGTTTGCGGCCCCAACCCGCCATTTCGGCGGCCTTGTCCAGCACGCCGCGCATGCGGCCGGTGTTGTAGGGCGTGCCCTTCATCGCCTCGCCGGTCTCGCCGCTGAACTCCTCGGCAATCGGGATGGCGCGTGGGCTTCCCAGAACGCCACGGCGATACTCCAGCGGGTCACGCCCGGCGGCAATCGCGCAATCGTCGATGAAGCCTTGCGTCACGAAGGCAAAGGCGTTGTTGATCGGCGCCCGCAGCCAGCCCAGTGTGGAGGCGATCGGCAGCACCGTCACATCGGCGCGGAAATCCTTGATCACGCCCGACGGGAACAGCGATCCATCAATCACAGCGGTGGGGTTCAGCGCGCCATCGGCGCCGAAACTGACGAAATGATCGTGCCAGGCGATGATGTCGCCCTTCTCGTCCAGCCCGGCTTCCAATTTGTGCCAGCCGCCGGGGCGCAGCCAGTCGTGGGCGAAATCCTGCGCGCGGTCCCACTGCAATTTCACCGGCACGCCGGCGGCCTTGGCAATCACCGCGGCTTCCACGGCAAAATCGTTCATCAGCCGCCGGCCGAAACCGCCGCCCGATCGCATCAGGTGGATGGTCACATCTTCCACCTTCAGGCCCAGCGCCAGCGCCACCATGCGGCGCGCGTCTTCCGGGGTTTGCGTTGAAAGCCACAGCTGCGCCTTGTCGCCCGTCACATGGGCGGTGGCGTTGATCGGCTCCAGCGCGGCGTGCGCCAGGAAGGGATAGCTGTAATCCGCCGTCACCTTCTTCGCAGCGGTCGCCATCTTGGCCGGCGCATTGCCGTGGTTCATGTAACCGGGCTTCTGCGGACCATCCTTGAACGCCTTGGCTGCGGCGGCTTCCCACGCGGTGGTGGACTGGAACGCCGCATCGCCGCCTTCCCATACGGCTGCCAGCGCATCGCGGCCCTTCATCGCCGCCCAGGTGGAGGTGGCCAGCACCGCAATGCCTTCCTGCAGCATTTCGATGCCGGGCAGGCCCACATCGATCTGCGTCTTCAGATCGCGGCGCTCGGCAATGTTGATCAGGCCCTTCACGCCGGGCACTGCCAGCGCGGCGGCGCGATTGGCGCTTTTCAGCTTGCCACCAAACACCGGCGATTTGGCGAACGCCGCATAAACCATGCCGGGCAGGCGGGTATCGATGCCGAACAGCGGCTTGCCGGTGACCAGCGCGCGATTGTCCACGCCGCCGATGCGCTGGCCCAGGATGCGAAACTGCGCCGGGTCCTTCAGGGTCAGGCTTTCCGGCTTGGGCGGCGTGATGCTGGCCGCGGCCTCGGCCATGTCGGCATAACGTGCGCTGCGGCCACTGGCCTTGTGATGCAGCATGGCGCTGCCGGTGGTGATTTCACCCGCCGGCACACCCCACACGTTGGCGGCGGCCTGCACCAACATGGCGCGCGCCCCCGCGCCCAGCCGGCGCATGCGCTCGAACTGGGTCGGCGTGGCCGATGAACCGCCGGCCAGCTGCACGCCATACACCGCGCGATTGCCCGGCGCCGGCACCACGGTCACTTGGCGCCAATCAACGTCGAGCTCCTCGGCAATCATCATCGGGAAACTGGTGCGCACGCCCTGGCCGATTTCCGGCTGGTGGGCGGTGATGCGGATGGCGCCATTGGCATCGATGATCACGAAGGCAGACAGCGCACCCGGCACACTGGCCTTGGCGCCAGCCGCGAATTGCAGGCCCAGCGACAGCCCACCGCCGGCCAACACGCCGGCCTTCAATATGTCGCGCCGGGAAGCCGAGATTGAGGCCTTCATGCGGCCGCCGCCTGCTTGATGGCGGCGCGGATGCGCGTGTAGGTGGCGCAGCGGCAGATATTGCCGCTCATCGCCGCATCAATATCGGCATTGGTTGGCTTGGGGGTGGTGCGCAGCAGCGCTTCGGCGGCCAGCAACTGCCCGGCCTGGCAATAACCGCACTGCGGCACATCCAGCGCCACCCAGGCATCCTGCAGCTTGCGGCCCCAGGCCGAAGCGCTCAGGCCCTCGATGGTGGTGATCTTGGCCGTGCCCACCGCCGAAACCGGCGTCTGGCAGCCGCGCACCGGCTCACCATCCAGCTGCACCGTGCAGGCCCCGCAGAAGCCGGCACCGCAACCGAACTTGGTGCCGGTCAGCCCCAGCACATCACGCAACGCCCACAAGAGCGGCATGTCCGGATCGGCGGTGACGTCAACCGACTTGCCGTTGATGTTCAGCTTCATGATGCGGACTCCCCTGTGCGTCGGCATCAGCATAGCGGGAACGAAAGGGAAGGGGAAGAAGTGGCCTCCGGCGGGCAGGGTCGCAGACCCTGCACCCGTTCGATTTCAGCCGGCCCGCTTTCAAGCGCGCTCTTCATGCTGGCACACGAGAGCCCAGCCCAACGAACGGGTGCAGGGACGAGTCCCTGCCCACGTCACCCCGGACGTGATCCGGGGCGGAGGCTTTCCTTTTCTTCTTCAACCCCTTATCCCCAAACGATGATGTCCCGCCGCTCTCTTCTCTCCGTCGCTGCCCTGTCATCGCTGGCGGCAGCCTGTTCGCCGCTCGGTGCCTTGAATGGCCTCAACCGGTTCACGCCCGGTGATGGCGGCGTCAAGCAACTGGTCGATGGGGCAGCCTTCGGCGCCGATCCGCGCCAGAAGCTTGATGTATGGGCACCCAAGGGCGCAACCGCGAAACGGCCCGTCATCGTCTTCTTCTATGGCGGCAGCTGGAACAGCGGCCTTAGGCAAGGTTATGGCTTTGCGGCGCGGGCGCTGGCGGCGCGCGGCTTTGTGGTGGTGGTGCCGGATTATCGGCTGGTGCCGCAGGTGCGCTGGCCGGCGTTCGTGGAGGATGGCGCGGCGGCGATGAAATGGGTGGCCGCCAATATCGCAGCCCATGGTGGGGATCCGGCCCGCGTGGCGGTGATGGGCCACAGTGCCGGCGCGCACATCGCGCTGTTGTTGGCGCTCGATCGGCGCTGGGGCGTGGCAGACAATATCAAGGCCGCTGTGGGCCTGGCCGGGCCGTATGATTTCCGGCCGTTCGTGGCCGGCGGCGCAGCGGATGCGGCGTTGGGCAACGCGCCTGATCTGAACGATACCCAGCCGATCCATTTCGCCCGCGCGGATGCGCCGCCGCTTTTGCTGCTGCATGGTGAGACCGACACGACCGTGCTGCCGCGCAACAGTCAGCGGCTGGCCAATGCGGTGACCGATCTGGGTGGCCGCGCGGAAGTGCGGCTCTATCCCGATGTTGGCCACATCGGCATATTGCTGGCCCTGTCCAAACCGTTTCGCGGCAAGGCCAACGCGCTCACCGATGCCAGCAACTTTCTGCTCCGCGTGCTTACGCCCTGATCAGTGCCAGTGGTGGGGCCGGGGCTGCGGCGAACACGCGGCGCGTCACCAAGTCCGGGTCCAACCCGAACAAGCCGGCGACGGCCCCGGCAAACAGGCTGTTCAGGCTGGTCGTGGGCATCAGATCGCGATCATCGAACAGGCGCGACAGGCCCGGCCAATCGCCCAGCACGCGGCCCGCCGCCGGGCCGCCCTGCAACCGGCCTCCAGCCAGCAGCGCAGCGCTTGCCGTGCCGTGATCAGTGCCGCCGGTGCCGTTGGCCGCCACGGTGCGGCCAAATTCGGTGGCGGCGATCACCAGCGTGTTGGCCCAGGCCGGGCCCAGACCCTGTTTCAGCGTGGTGATCACGCCATCCAGTTGCCGCAGCTGGTTGCCCAGCCGCAGTGCCTGGCCGGCGTGCGTGTCCCACCCGCCCAGATCGAGCACGGCGATGCGTGGGCCGGCCGGATCAGCAAGCAGACGCGCGGCGCTGGTGGCGAGGCCCTGCGGATTGCCGGCGCCGCCATCGTTGGCGCCGGCCATCATTTCGGTCGCCATTGCCTCGCTCCACAGCCGGTGCAGCAGCGCGTCATTCTCATACAGCGCCGCCACGCGCGCCTTCAGGCTGGCGCTGGCATCGGGCAGACGGCTGGGGGCGAAACTGGTGGTCGGCGCGGCCCCGCGCAACAGCGCGGGCAGGGTGGCGGCAATGGCGACGGGCGGCGGTGCAGCCGGCAGCAACGGCAGTAGCCGGTTGAGCCAGCCATCCTTCAGCGCATAAGCCGCGTTGCCGCCGGTTTCGAGGATGTTCTGCGCATCGAAATGGCTGCGCTCGCGATAGGGGCTGGCGATGGCGTGCACCACGCCGGCCTCGCCCGCGGCGAACAGTCCGGCAAAGCCCTTCAGCGCCGGATGGGCCACAAAATCGCTGGTCAGCTTCAGCATGGCGCCGAACTGCTCGGGCGGCTGGGCGAGGCTCCCACGCAATTGGCTCAGGCGGGCATCGCCAATCGCCGGGATGGCGGCCAGCCCGTCCATGGCGCCGCGCAGGATGATGAACACCAGCCGTTGATCGGTGCCGGCGGCCGCCAGCGCCAGATGCGGGGTCAGCGTAAAGCCACCGGCCAACGCGGCGAGGAGGGAACGGCGATTGATCATCGGCGCAGGAACTCCGGAGCGACGAGCAACAGCGCCAGGCCCTCGGCCGGGCTTTCGGCGCGGGCAATGGCGGCGGCCGTGGCGGGGGACAGGGTGCCGGGCAGGATGCGTGGCGCAAGGCTGCGGGCATCGATGCTGGCGGCCAGCGGCGCGGCAATACGGCTGGCGATTTCCACCCGACGCAGCAACGCATCGGGCGCGGCCCAGCGCGCGGCGTCATCCTCCCAGCCGGCCGGCGAACCGGGACGCCACACCGGCTGGCCGAGTTCGCGCAAGGCACCGATGGCCTGCTGCGGCGGCACGTTTTCACGGCCCAATGCGCGCAGTGACGAAACCAGCCAGTCCCACGGCGTCTTGAACTTGGCCAACGGCGCGGCCCAGGCTTCCGGCGCCTCGATCAGCGCCCGATACAGCGCCGGCAGTTGCCCGCCGCTGGCCAGGTAGGCGGCGGCCATGCGATCAACCAGCGCCGGCGGCGGCGCATCGGCGACGAAATGCCGGGCGAGTTTCAGCGCGAGGCGGCGGGCGGTGAGGGGATTGAGCGCCAGATCGTTCAATATGGCCAGCGCCTGCGCCTCGCCATTCTGACGATAGGGCCGGCCGGCGACAGTGACGCTGCCCGGCTCGTGCCAGTTGGGCTGGAACACGAACTGCCCATCCGGCGCGGCTACTCCCAGCGGCCGGCGCACGAAGCCGCCGATGCTCCAACCGGTGAGCGCGCGGGCGAGGCCGGCGACATCGACCTGCGTGTAGTTGCCGGCGCCCAGCGTGTGCAGTTCAAGGATCTCACGCGCCAGATTTTCGTTGAGGCCCGGTTGACGCGGTGCGTTGCGGCGACGCGCGGCTTCGCCCAGCACGCTGTTCGGCCCGATCGATTGCGCCTGATCGAGATAGAATTGCATGCCCGGATGGCGGGTGACGGCCAACAGCATATCGGCAAAACGCCCGCCGATGTGCGGGCGGATGGCTTCGAACTCCAATGGGCCGCCCATGGTGGCGGTGGCCAGCTTGTCGGTGGAAATGGCGAAATGATTGGCCCAGAAATGCACCAGCCGTTCGGCAAAGGGCGTCACGCTGGTGAGCGACAGCATCAGCCGTGCACCCACCTGCCCGCCATAGGCCTGGGCAAAGGCCTGGCGGCGTTCGCGCTGGGCGGCGTTGGCCATGGCTTCGGCTTCCGGGCCTTTGGGCGGTTCCGGATCGCCAGGCCGGCGGGCGCCGACCACACCCTGCCGTCGCAGCTGCGCCAGATTCTGGCGATATTGCAGGGTCATCGCCGCAGCATCGGGCAGGGCGGTGATCACGGCGGGGCGCGGATCAAAGCGACTGATCTGGCCCAGCAGCCAGCCGCGCGGATCAGCCGGCGCAGCATCGGCCGGGCGGGCACCCAGGCCGAAGCGATTGAGGGCGATGGCAACAAGGCTCATGCCATAAACAACGTGGCAGCGCGGATTTTCCCTCGCACGAAAAAGGCCCGGCTGTTGTCAGCCGGGCCCAGATCGCCTTGCAAGGGGAAGAGTTGCGTGAAGGGTCTGCAACGGGTTGCGGGGCGCGTCCGCCCGTTGCAGCCCAAGCTGGGAGTCAGCGATTGACCTGCCGCTTCATGAAGCCGGGCACATCATCATCGCTGGCCTGCGGCGGCTGCGGCTGCGGCGCCAGTGTGGCGGGCGGCGCTTCCGGGGCGCGCGGCTTGCGGCTCATGCCCATCATGCGTTCAAACAGGGTGAGCGGGCGATCTTCGGCCACTGGCTCCGGCGCCGGGGGCGGGTTCACCGCCGGCCCAGCAACCGGTGCAGCCGGCGCGACTGGCGTGAAGGTGAAGCTGGTTTCAATCCGTTCGCCCATTTCGGCCAGATCCATGGCGTCGTCTTCCACCACTTCGGCGGGTTCGGGCTGCTTGCCTTCGATGCTATCGAGCACGCGTGCCATGGCTTCCTCGCCCACGGGCAGGTCAAGAGTCGGGGCCACGGGCGCTTCGCTCACCGGTTCCGGTTCCGGCTGCACTTCAGCCACCGGCTCCGGCTCCGGCTGGGTGATGGGCGGCGGCATGGTGAAGATGCTGGGCTGCGACAGGAAAGCCGGCGCAGCGGCCTTCTTCTGCGGCGCCGGCACCGGCATCGGGCGGCTGGCGGCATCGATGCCGGTGGCCACAACGCTCACCCGCATCAGGCCGTCGAGATCCTTGTTGAAGGCGCTGCCGACGATGATGTTGGCTTCGGTATCAACCATGTCGCGGATATAGGAAGCGGCTTCGTCCACTTCCATCAGCTTCAGATCGTCGCCGCCGGTGATGTTGATGATCACGCCCTTGGCGCCGCGCATGGAGACTTCGTCGAGCAGCGGGTTGGCAATGGCCTTCTGCGCGGCTTCGATGGCGCGGCCTTCGCCGCTGGCTTCGCCGGTGCCCATCATGGCCTTGCCCATCTCGCTCATCACGGTGCGGATGTCGGCAAAATCGAGGTTGATCAGGCCCGGCATGATCATCAGATCGGTGATGCCGCGCACGCCCTGGTGCAGCACCTGATCCGCCATGGCAAAGGCGTCCTTGAAGGTGGTGTTGGCATTCGCGATCAGGAACAGATTCTGGTTCGGGATGATGATCAGCGTGTCGACATGCTTCTGCAGTTCGGCAATGCCTTCCTCGGCAGCGCGCATGCGCTTGGCGCCTTCAAAGCTGAACGGCTTGGTGACCACGCCAACCGTCAGGATGCCCTTTTCCCGCGCGGCGCGGGCCACAACCGGGGCAGCACCAGTGCCGGTGCCGCCGCCCATGCCGGCGGCGATGAAGCACATGTGCGCGCCATCCAGCGCGGTTTCGAGCTGTTCAAGCGTTTCCTCGGCAGCAGCGCGGCCGATTTCCGGGCGGGCGCCAGCGCCCAACCCTTGCGTGATCTTCATGCCAAGCTGGATACGGGTGCCGGCGGGGCTCATGGCCAACTGCTGGGCATCGGTGTTGGCGACCACGAACTCCACGCCCATCAGATCGGCAGCGATCATGTTGGCCACCGCATTGCAGCCGGCGCCACCAACACCAATCACAGCAATACGCGGCTTCAGTTCGGTCAGTTCCGGCTTGGCGAATTCCAGCATGTCGTGTCTCCCGAGGTCAGATTCATACTAGATGATGCGTGATTCGCTGGGAAGTCACTTCACAGACTTCCCCACAGTTTTTCGATGACACCCCCAAAACCGCGCCGAAGCGAAGGCGTTTCGTTGTTCACCTGCGCGTGCCACACGTCACCACGGTCGCCTTGCGCAAACAG
>Ga0075157_10000819_pt1 | contig 21734 bp, 18 predicted proteins | sample JI81BgreenDNA_FD_70967 | JGI IMG/M metagenome (GOLD analysis project Ga0075157, IMG submission 70967) | Wastewater effluent complex algal communities from Wisconsin, to seasonally profile nutrient transformation and Carbon sequestration -... | ecosystem: Engineered > WWTP > Effluent > Algae...
GTTAATTTACTAAGATCAGGTAGCCTTGCAATCGGCACACTTACGAGGAAACCGCCCAACAAAGACAATAATTGTTAGAAACATTATTTAGAGAAGTTAGTCAACGAAACAATTGAGGCGCTAAGGCAAATCGAAGCAGAGGAAACAGAACCATGAAATATACAGTTGTTATCCAATGGTCAGAAGAAGATCGGTGCTTTGTCGTGTTTTTGCCTGAATTTGAGGATGTAATGCAGCCGGTAACTCACGGAGATTCTTATGAAGAAGCTATCTACAATGCACGAGAGGTACTGGAGTTACTAATCGAGAGTTGTCAGGCTGAAGGTAAAGCATTGCCAGCAACTAAGAAGCTAGAACGATTATTTCAGGCTGCTTAAATTTGTTCAAATAAATATCAGTCGAACCAAGCTCGTAAATAAAGTATAAGTTGGATCGGTGATAATATTCGTCCCTTGTTGCGATAAGTTTTGGGGAGAAATCGCCAGCCAAATCAAGACGTGCGTATCCAGCAAAATATTCATGCTTCACCCAACCAAAACGCATCAGGAAGTGGCTCGTTAAAATCCTCACTCATCCAGCCCATCCCTTGATGCAGACCCAAAACCCGTTGTTGCCCAGGAGGGGGTGCAGCTTCAACTGAAGTGTTTTCGGGGATCGATCGCATCTGTCGTTCCAGCAAAAACTCTGCAAAAGCTAACAGAAGCTGCTGATTTTCCGGGAGTAAGTGTTGTAACTTGCCTAGCAAATCTTCCAAAAGTTCGATCGTTTGAGAAGTCATCTTATTCCCCTCAATGTTGGCGATAGTCTCATTTTATCCGAACGTATACTATTTCATTTTAACTGAGCGATCGTCCTATTGTACATCTGCGAAGCATCCGTCTTCAGTCGGGATGGGGAATTTCGGGCGATCGGGCGATCGAGTATAATAATTCAGAACTTACGCACGGGTAGCCAGAAACCGGGTTTTTTAACCACAATACTTGCTTAAAACCCTCAATAAGAGTTAAAAAACCCGGTTTCTTTGTGGGCTAGGGTGTCCAGGACTATAATTTCAACCCGAAACTTCAGAACCATGAAATATACAATTGTTATCCAATGGTCAGAAGAAGATCGATGCTTTGTCGTATTTTTGCCCGAATTTGAGGATGTAATGCAACCAGTCACTCACGGAGATTCTTATGAAGAAGCTATCTACAATGCGCGAGAGGTACTAGAGTTACTAATCGAAAGCTGTGAAGCTGAAGGTAAGTCATTGCCAGCAATTAAGAAGATAGAACGATTATTTCAGGCTGAATGAAACCGTAAATCCTAGAAAAACACATCACAAGAGAGACTATGTTGAAACAAAAACCATCGCCAGAATCTGTTTTAATTACCGAACAAGAAACAGAAGCTATAAAAAAATTACAGCAGATTCTCAGCATCGAATCCCCACAAGTAAAATTAGTGGCAAGTAATGGAGAAGAAATTCTCATTCCCGAATCAGTTTACAATTTGTTGGGTCAAATTGTGCGCGCAATGGCATCGGGTCAAGCTGTATCGATAGTAACTCACAATCGCGAACTGACGGTGCATCAAGCTGCCGATCTCCTGAATGTATCGCGAGCGTTCATTGTCAAATTGCTAGATGAAGGAGCAATTCCTTATATTGAAGTTGGTTCGCGCCGACGCATACTTTTTCAAGATTTAATGACCTACAAGCAACAGCGTAAAGTTCAGCGACGCCAATTATTAGACGAGTTAATCGAGATGACTGAAGAAGCTGGCTTGTACGAGGAATAGGACTAATTGAATCTTTAATATGACTAAGCTGCGTGTTGTACTTGATGCTTGCGTCCTTTTCCCGATGTATTTGCGCGATACTCTGCTTTCCACTGCTGATGAAGATTTGTATTTACCCTATTGGTCTCAGAAAATCATTGATGAAGTAATAGGCAATCTTGTTAAAGGAGGAACACTTTCGCAGGAGAAAGCAAAGAATCTTGAAAGGACAATCAAAATAGCCTTTCCTGAAGCAATGGTTGAAGTGCCTGTCGCACTAGAGAAAGCAATGACCAACGATCCTAAAGACCGTCACGTTCTTGCCGCAGCCATAACTGCTGGAGCTGATATCATTGTCACCAATAATCTCAAGGATTTTAGAGAAAACGATCTAGCTCCTTGGAACATTATAGCACAGTCGCCCGATGAGTTTCTGAGCGATTTATTGGACGAATACCCGGACTCAATAGTTGATTTATTACAGCAACAGTCTCAAAAGTACAAAAATCCCCCAAAGACTTTTACTGAATTAATTAATTTTTTAGGTGAAAAAGCAGGTACACCAAAGTTTGCCAGTAATATATTATTAAAAGTTCAGCGTCGCGAGGAAAATCAGTAATATCTTATTTGCTAATTCTTAGGCTTTGCCTGGAAGAATAACTTTACTAGGTTTGTTCACAGCAATATCAGTCAAATATGGAATAAGTGCCAAGCCGATACACTCCGCCAAACGAGGCGGCACGGCATTTCCAATTTGCCACATTGCCTTTTTCATCGAACCTTCAAAAATAAATGAATCCGGGAAAGTTTGCAATCTTGCCATTTCGCGAGCTGAAATCACGCGATTAAGATAAGGATGAATATGAGTGCCGCCGTGATTTTCTTTAACAGTCATACTCGGTTTTCCCGGATACTGTCGCTTGAAAGCATCGGCGTAGCTTTCATACAAAGAACCGCCTGGTGGAACTTTAGCAAGTCTTTCCATGTACTCAACAGAATGACGAGTCCATTCGTGGTTAATTTCCGGTATGCGAGTATATTCTGGTAAATCATCAATTGCTGACTCAATCGCTTGGTATTGTTCTGGAAACAATTGCGGCTTCGGATAGGGATTTTGCATCCCAAATCTATTGGCAATAAAAATAGCTCGCGGGCGGATTTGCGCGACTCCATAGGCGGCTGATTCCAGAACAGCAACGGACATATGGGGATAGCCAATTTCCTGAAAAGCATCGCAAATGGCTTGCTTAACAGCTCCTTTTTTTATAGTCAATATTCCGGGTACATTTTCCATGACAACATACCAAGGACGTATTTCAGAGACCACGCGGACAAACTCTCTAAATAAGCGATTTCGAGGGTCGTTGGGGTCGCGTTTTCCTGCAACTGAGAAGCCTTGACACGGCGGCCCACCTACAACAACATGAACTTCTGGCGAACCAATTTCAGCGAGCAAGTTTTGGGGATTTAAGTTTTTTATATCGTCGCACAAGTGATGGCAATCGGGAAAGTTTTTTGTATGAGTTGCTGAGGCGATCGCATTAATTTCAACACTTGCTACTGGTCGAAAACCTGCTTGCAATAAACCTTGGGTCATGCCGCCCGCACCGCAAAAAAGATCGACAAATGTATAGTCGGATTTTGGCAGTGACTGAGATTCAATATCAATGAATATCTTGTAGGGGTCACAGTCATTTGCTTCGAGTTCGCGTTGGATGCGTTCGTAGCGCCCTAATTTTGCTTTCTTCTGCTTTTTGGCAGGAATTGGTTCTTCCTCGTTTGAGAATAAAGACAGTTGTATTGCTTCCATTTTATATTTGTTTACTGCGTTCTCTCTGATGTCGCCCACTTGGGCCAGGGTGTAGAGCTCGATCGCGCTTGGAGTCGCAGAGTGCGATCGTCCTATTGTACATCTGCGAGGGGATGCAAGACTCAGAAACCTGGTTTTTGTAGTTTGGGCGATCGGCTACAATATGCTAAACCTCGTTAGCTGGCATTCTTCTCTATTCGCCAATAAATGGTTCCAAATAAATAGCCATTAATATTTTGGCTTGACTTCGCCCTTGAGTGCATTTACTCAAAAAGTATTGCGGTTTTCAGGGTTATTCGCTACAATAGCCAACCTGTCAAGTAAAAAAATCCCATCAACAAGACAGACATTTCCCACATCCGCTTATGACCATTGCCTATACTCCACCTTGGCTGCTCAACAACGGCCTGTTAATGACGTTGTACACCGCATTAAGGGCTAGTCGCCGCTGGGAAAAGACGATCGCTCACCCAGAACCCCCTTACCGAGAACACATCTTTACTGGTGCCTGTGGAGTCCCGATTTTCGGCTGGGTTGCCATCCCCGAAAATCCCCGATATACCATTGTCGGCACTTACGGCATTACTGGCGATCTGGATAATCAATGGTATCTCAAGCTACTAGGCCGTAAAGCTTATGCCCAAGGCTGTGCAGTGGTGTTATTTGACTGGCGAGCTCACGGCAAGACTGCCCAACTCTCTCCCACCCTGACTTCTGATGGCCTATACGAAGGTGAAGATTTCGTTCGGATTGCTGCGGCTGCTAAAGAAATAGGATGTCCCGCGCCTTTTTGGTTCACGGGTTATTCTCTGGGCGGACAATTAGCCTTGTGGGCTGTAAAATCAGCTCAGACGATCGCAGATTGGGGGCCGGACTTAGGGCTCGAAGAGTCAGAACTAGCAGGCGCGGCGGTGATTTGCCCCAGCTTGGACTCGAACCGTTCTCTGTCTTATCTAGTTAAAGATGAGTGGGGGAAATTTTTAGAAAAAGCGATCGCGCGACAGTTAAAAAAACTAGCAAAAAACATCGCCGCATCGCATCCAGGGGCGATCGATCCTGCCGCTATTGAACGCGCCAACAGCATTTGGGGCTTTGACCATGAACTGGTAATTGGCCCGTTAGGTTTCTCCTCTGTGGAAGAATACTATGAGGCTAGCAGCGCTCTACACATTTTGCCTCACCTCAAAAAACCCACTTACATCCTTTATGCAGCAGACGATCCGATGTTTGATCCGGTGCTTGTCTCTGAGTTGCAAGCCATTGGCGCGAACAATTCTGCCTTAGAATTAGTGGTGACAGCCTACGGCGGTCATGTTGGGCATATCAGTAGTAAACGCTGTCAGCATCAATTTGGTGATAGCGATCGGTGGTGGGCCTGGAATCGGATTTTACAGTGGTTCGATGCCTTGAGTGTTGATTGAGATTATCAAATAAAACCTGAACACTCCTCGGCAATAGTTGCGGGAGGAAAGGATTAGGGGGTTTTTGGCCGTTGCTGTCGGTTTTAAGGAAATATTCTGGTAAAAAACCCGGTTTCTGAGTACCCGCGCCTCAAACCAAAGAAACCGGGTTTTTGGCCGTTGCTGTCGGTTTTAAGGAAATATTCTGGTAAAAAACCCGGTTTCTGAGTACCCGCGCCTCAAACCAAAGAAACCGGGTTTTTGGCCGTTGCGATCGGTTTTAACGCCGTATTCTCGTCCCAAACCCGGTTGCTGAGTACCCGCGCCTCGATTTTCAGCTTTTAGAGAGAGGTAAAAACTCGCCCGATCGCTACACTATTAACTAGGAACTCAGCAATTTTGGAGAAGAGGTGAATTGAAATTCGTTTCCGACCCGCAAATAAAAGTCAAAATCCGCAAAATGAACGAGCGGGTGCGGTGGCAAGAACAGTCGATCGTCCATCGGGGAATCGACCAAACTCGGATGGTTTTGGAATCTCCAACCACCGACTCTCCAGAGTTTTCGTTTTTAGTTGTAGGCGACAGCGGCACGGGCAATCACCGCGGCTACAATCCCCAGCGACAGATTGCCGAACAGATGGTCTCCGAGCGCGAAACTTGCCGTTTCGTCCTCCACACCGGCGATGTAGTTTATCTCGTCGGTTCCAGCGAATATTACTTGCAAAACTTTATTCGCCCCTACCGAGAATTTATAGTCGGCGGCGAGGAGCCATCTCGGATTGCCTACGATCGCATGGTGTTTAACTTTCCGTTTTTGCCCGTACCGGGAAACCACGACTATTACGACTTGCCGATAGTCTACGGCCTTCTGTCGGCGACAGCTTTGCCGCTGCGCCGGCTGTTGGGTTCCAAGTTGGATCTCGATGTCGGCTGGCACGGTTCCGATCGCGGAAACACCTACGCCAAAGCCTTTCTCGACTACCTGCAAGCTCACAAAATGCCGGGAGAACTCGATCGCCACCTAGACGCCCACTACACCGCCAGCACCAGCACAGGCCGCTGCCTCCGCTACCAACCCGGACGCTTTACCCGCTTACCCAACCGCTACTACACCTTCTGCAGTGGCGGCATCGACTTCTTCGCCCTTGACTCCAACACTTTCAACGAACCATTACCGATCCCGAAAACCAAACAGGGCGACATTCGCCGCCAGAATTTGGAACTCGATCGTCAGAAGTTGGAACAAGAAAAATTGGCAATGATCGAAATCTGCGATCGGCTAAACCCCGAAATTCCCGAGGAAGCCGAACAGCTAGACGACTTGGGCGCCAAGTTAGAGCAAGTTGACGAAATCCTGATGGATATTGACAAACAACTGTCGTCGCACAAAACAGCAGCCACAGACGTTGAACAGCTCGAATGGCTGAAAAAAAGGCTGATTGACTCTTGGCGGGATTCCGAGGTGCGGGGGCGGGTAATTTACCTGCACCATCCCCCCTACGTAACCGAGGCGACAAAGTGGAATCAAGCTCAAACTTTGGCGGTTCGGTTGCGATTGCGCGAGGTACTCGACGCGGTGGCCGATGCTGTTGGGGACGCGGCGCAGGGGCGTCCGCTAGTAGATTTGGTGCTGACGGGCCACGCTCACTGTTTGGAATACCTGCGGACTGGGGATACTGGACACGGCGACTCTGGGATTAATTGGATTGTCTGCGGGGGAAGCGGCCACAGTCTCCGCCGCCAGCGCCCGGAAGGGCCGATGTTGGAGGAAGCATTGAGTCCTGAAGCTTATCGGTTGGCGCGGCAGTCTGGTTCCGAAACAGCCAGCCGGCGGGTAGCGGAGTCTTTGCTATTTGTCGGCCGCAGCGGTCAAGGTTCCCACAAACGTCGTCCTTATTCGTGTTTGCGGATTGATGTTCTCGATGGGTGTCCCCCCAAATTCCGCATCCGACCTATTGTTGTCGAACGATTTGAGGGGAAATGGCAGGATATCTCGATCGAACCTTTTGTGATTTAGCATCAGTCATTCAATTGGATTGTGGGGAGTAGGGGTTGGGCACGCGAGCCCGCCCAAACAGGCACTCCGGCCTGTTCCACAAAAATTCAATTTGATTGTGGGTTGGGCACGCGAGCCCGCCCAAACAGGCACTCCGGCCTGTTCCAGAAAACCAACATCACTTAATTCAGGACAAAAATTCAATGATTGCTAACTTAACCGCCACCGGCTGGGAAATTATTTACCACCGCGCCCATGCTTTGCTCGCCGCCCAACTTGGCGGACAGTGGAAGCGCTCGAAATCTCCGCTTCGGTTGTACGAAACCATAGCCGCGATTTCGCATCACGATGATTTGGAGAAAGAGTGGGAAGAAAATATTTTAACTGAAGCGGGCGCGCCCTTTGATTTTACTTTGCAGACGGAAACTTCTCTGCCTAAAATTAAAGCCATGACGCAGAATTCCCTATATCGCGGTAGGTGGGTAGCCATGCTGATTTCTATGCACATGAGTTATCTCAACGAAGGAAAGCGGGGAGAGTCCAAGGAACTCGACGAATTTTTGGACGAACAACTGGAAAATCAAAAAAAATGGCAAAAAGAGTTGAAGATTTCCGAGGAAGATGCTAAGGCAGCTTATGCTTTTTTCCAGTGGTGCGATCGGCTATCATTAATTCTTTGCAGCCGCGAGTTACCTGCAGGAGAACGAGCTTTAGAAATTAGTGTCGGCCCGGACGGCAAGCGCTACGATATTGTACAGCACAGCAACGAACTCGTGACTGTAACTCCTTGGCCTTTTGAAGACGATAAATTTACTGTCAACGTCGAAGCGTGCAATTTAAATCAAGTCAAATTTGACACCAATGAGGAAATCAAGGAAGCGTTGCACAAAGCTCCGCGCAAAGTCTTAGAGTGGACTTTTGTCAAGTCTTAACTAAACCTTTGAAAAATAGGTGAGGGTTGTTGTCGAAGTTTAGCGGGCATGGCATTTGTGTTAACTTAATCTTAAAACCATGTCTCATATTATGTCGGGTCGATTACCCCTAATACGGTAGGGGTTCCCCTCACGAAAAATATCTGCCAATAATTGACAATCTCAAAAACCTGCCCTGTTAATCGCGGTCACTCGATCGGACATGATATCAATCAGCATTATAGTTGAGTCTTGATCCCCCCCTCACCCCCCTTAATCAGGGGGAGTAGGGGGTGGACAAGAACACTCAAAGTCAACTCCTACTCCCCTGATTAAGGGGGATTTAGGGGGAGCGAAACTTCGATATAAACGTTACGTATTACCTATTACCAACTATGAAACGTTCAGCTTGCCTAATTTTCAATCCAGTCGCCGGTAACAGCGACCCCGACCAAGACTTAGCTAGAATTCAGGAACTTTTAGAGCCTTTTATTGACTTAGACATTCGTCTGACAACCCCAGAATTAGACGCAGATCAAATCGCCCGCGAAGCAGTTGCTAGGGGAGTTGAAGAAATTATTGCTTCCGGGGGCGACGGCACATTATCAGCAGTTGCTGGGGCGATTGTGAGCACAAATATTCCTTTAGGAATTATTTCGCGGGGAACGGCTAATGCTTTTGCGAATGCTTTAGATATTCCGAATACAATTGAAACCGCCTGCGCCACTATTTTGGGAGGGTTGACGCGGGTAGTGGATGCCGGGATTTGCAACGGTAAAATGCCGATGGTTTTGTTAGCTGGAGTGGGTTTTGAGGCAGAAACTGTCGAACTAGCCGATCGCGAAATGAAGAATCGCTGGGGAATGCTGGCTTACATTTTGTCAGGAATTAAACAGTTAAACAATTTAGAAAGATTTGAAGCGGAAATAGAAACCGACGATAAAATTATCCACCTTACTGCTGTGGCCGTAACAGTAGCAAATGCAGCGCCGCCTACTTCCATTTTAGCTCAAGGCCCGGCGGGGATTGTTTTTGATGACGGCTTGCTGGACGTGACGCTGGTTGCGCCGGAGAATAAAGCTGGGGCGATCGCAGCTTCTTATCACCTATTGCAAACCGCTTTGAGCGGCAATCCTACCGATCGCGATGACATCGGTTATTTGCGGGCAAAAAAAATAAAAATTACTACCGATCCGCCTCAAAAAGTGGTTTTAGACGGGGAAATTATCGGCATGACTCCGGTTTCTATTGAGTGCGTTCCGGGAGGTTTAACTATTTTTGTACCGCGAGTTGAAGAAGCACCAGTGGTGGAAAAACTCACTGGTTTAGCGGACATCGAAGTTACATTGAAGCCCTCAACTTAAAAATTTTAGCGAAACAAACAAAAAGAAAGACCGCCCGGGCGGTCTTTTGTTTTTAGGCGTCTAAAATTTGGCGAATGCGGCGCTCCAAACGTTCGAGATCGAGTCCGCCTTCATCGCGGCTGATGCGTCGCACGGTGACGTTAACATTGCTCAAATCGGCAAGCAAATCTTGCAGGATTTCTTGTTGCTGCCGAGCTTGAGTTATTTCGCGCGGTTCCTGCACCAAATCGCGAACGATTGTATCTTCCGCGCGCGAAGCAACGATCGGGTCTGCTTCGCCGTCTACGTGTACGAAAGTGCGCCGACCGGGCCCCCGTTCTTCTTCAATTGGTATTACTGCTGTTACTCGATCGGAGCGTACATATTTGCCAAATCCCAGGTGGACTAAGACAGAAGATTGTATTTTCATAGATAGCAATTTTTATTTGTTAGTTATCTATATTTTAACTTTGCCAACTCAGAGATGACAACTAATATCCTAGCTGTTTGTACTACAATATGTGTCGGTATTTTCTGTGTTTTATAGTTGTCAATTTTCCTAAAAAGTGCTAAGTTAATTAACTGGATATAAGTTACCAACGGTGGGTCAGAAACCGGGTTTTTAACGAAAAGACGCGCTCCAACCAGCAGATTCGGTAAAAACCCGGTTTCTTTGGTCGGAGCGCGTAAATCCTGTTACCATAATAAAAATAGAGCAGTTTGCGATCGCCCGCAACGCATTTCAGGGACACAGCCTACCGATTCTAGATTTGAGCATTACTTCCACGGAAAAACAGGAAAGCCTAAATCATGCTAATTAGTCTCGACTTAGTTATCAGTATCCTGACGACAATTCCCTTCGGCACTATCAAAGACAAGTTTCAGCGCAACGAAACTGTCATCAAAATCTTAAAAAGATTTAACCTCGACCCGGATGCTCCGCCCGCAGATTTTAGCGGAGTTTATGTTTATACTTTAGTAGAATACGGCGCTGGCAAACCCAAGCAGATTTTAGAACTGTTTCGCCAAAAAGAGATTGAATCAGCATTTCGCAAAGCCTTCGAGTCCGATAGCCCAGCCATTTTAATTAAAGCAGGCGATGAATATCTGAATGAGAGTGCTTTAGGCAAAGAAATTCGAGATTTAGGCATTGACCCCAGACGGGAATTCATGGCATTTGCCGCCGTGTTTATGGAAGTAGCAAAGCGGACGCGGACGCTGGGAGATGTGATGATGGGAAATTCGATCGCCTCTTTGCAAAAACGCCTATCTATGGTAATGGATCGCATCGAACGCCTCCCCACTATCGAAGGAATTCGCACCGAATTTGCACGACTGGAAGCTGAAGATTATCCCGCACTTCCCGCAGCAGCATCAACTAATATTCAAAAGTCTCAAGCTTTTATTTTATCACAACAAGTTCGCGGGTGGTTTGAAACATTAAGTTATAAGTTTGAAACCTATCAAATCTCGGAGGATAACTATTTTGAATGGATTATCAATGTTCCTGTCAGACGCAATCGGTACGATCGCATTTTAGTGCGCGGAATTGCCGGAGAAGCCGGACTCAGAGACATCTCAGCCTTGCGCGAGTCGGTGGAAAAACAGCGCACCGATGAAGGATGGTTAGTCACCGCCCGCCGCATCAGTCGCGCCGCGCGGGATGAGGTAGAGAAAGACGAAAATCGTAATTTAGCTTGCTATACGTTTGATGAATTACTCGACCAAGATGCCGATTTTACCGCTTATCTGGATTGGCTAGAAACAGAAATTACTAGCCGAGAAATTGATACCAAATATGTGCCGCTAGCTTGTACGAAAGAAGAAATTGACCCCGATACTCACCGCAAGATAGGCGTGAGTCATTATGACGGGCGAGATGGCTGGATCGAAGGTTATATTGACCTGTGGTTGAATGACCCAGTAAAAGAACATATTTCAGTTTTAGGAGAATTTGGAACCGGCAAAACTTGGTTTGCGATGCACTATGCTTGGATGGCGCTGCAACGCTACAAAGAAGCTCAAAAGCGCGGCTTGGAACGTCCGCGTTTGCCGTTAGTAATTCCTTTGCGAGATTACGCGAAAGCTGTTAGTGTGGAGTCCCTATTTTCTGAGTTTTTCTTTCGCAAGCACGAGATACCTTTGGCGGGTTATTCGGCTTTTGAACAACTGAATCGGATGGGTAAATTTTTGTTGATTTTCGATGGTTTTGATGAAATGGCCGCTAAGTGCGATCGGCAAGAAACCATCAACAACTTCTGGGAACTAGCAAAAGCCGTCGTTCCCGGCGCAAAAGTTATCCTGACTTGCCGTACCGAACACTTTCCTGAAGGCAAGGAAGGACGGGCATTGTTCAATGCAGAACTGCAAGCATCAACAACCATTTTAACAGGCGAAACTCCCCAATTTGAAGTCTTAGAATTAGAGAAATTTAACGACGAACAAATTGGGCAAGCGTTGTCATTTCAAACAGAAGCGGCGACTGTAAAAAAAGTGATGGGAAACCCGCAACTATTGGATTTAGCGCGTCGCCCGGTGATGACCGAGTTAATTTTGGAAGCATTGCCCGATATTGAAGCTGGAAAACCAGTAGATATGTCGCGGATTTATCTGTATGCGGTGCGGCGGAAGATAGAGAGAGATATCAAAGCAGAACGTACTTTTACGTCTGTAGCAGATAAGCTTTACTTTTTATGCGAACTGTCTTGGGAAATGCTGTCTACCAACCAAATGAGTCTCAATTATCGCGGTTTTCCCGATCGCATTCGCAGCTTGTTTGGTTCCGTGGTGCAAGAGGAAAAAGACTTAGACCACTGGCACTATGACATGATGGGTCAAACGATGCTAATCCGCAATGCAGATGGGGATTATACTCCAGCCCATCGTTCGTTATTAGAGTTTTTTGTCGCTTACAAATTTGCAGCAGAATTGGGAGTTTTGGCCGCAGATTTTACCGAATTAGTTGCGCCGGAACAGTCTTGTGTCAATCCTGATGCAGAACCTCGATCGTACACTTGGTCTAATTACTGTCGGCTTCAGGCCCAGAAGAGAAATAACAACGAACTTATCGCGCCTTTGAAAGGATTTGTTGCTGAAGATTTAGGGCAACTTCTTCAGAGTTTCGGACAAGCGCGGCTGACTAAAGCTGTGATGGATTTGTTCTTACCAATGGTAGGGGCTGTACCCTCGTGCCGGCCCTGCCTCGATGTAGGGGCAGCTACGGAGGAATTATTGGAAATTCTGGAAGCAACGCGGGGAAAAACTGAAAGTGAGGTAGGTTATGTGGGAGGGAATGCGGCGACGCTGTTGGTGAAAATCGATCGAACTGCGTTAGAAGCAAAAGACCTTTCTCGTGCAGTTATTTTAGGTGCTGATTTTACAAATGCTAGTCTGCGCCACGTCAATTTTGCTGAAGCAAATTTAGCTAATTCTGATTTTACTAAAATCTTCAGCAGTGTTCGGTCAGTAATATTTAGTCCTGATGGCAAACTGTTAGCTACAGGTGATAGCGATGGCGTAGTTCGCTTGTGGGAAGCTAGCAGTGGCAGAGAAATATTGACCTGTAAAGGACATACCAACGTGGTGGAGTCAGTGACCTTCAGTCCTGACGGTGAGATACTTGCTAGCGGGAGTTATGACAAAACAATCAAGTTATGGGATGTCAAGAGTGGTGAATGTTTAAAAGTGTTGCAGGGACATACCGAATCAGTAATGTTTGTCACCTTCAATCCTGATGGAAATATACTCGCTAGTGGGAGTTTCGATCGCACGATAAGGTTATGGGATATCCGCACGCGTAAATGCCTGCAAATTTTGCAAGGTCATACTGAAAGTGTGTTTTCAGTGGCTTTCCATCCTGCTGGTGAGATGCTTGCCAGTGGCAGCAGCGACACAACAGTAAGGTTGTGGAATATTCACACTGGTGAATGCCTGCAAATTTTGCACGGTCATACTAAAAACGTGTTTTCAGTTGCTTTCAATTCTATTGGTGAAATACTTGCTAGCGGCAGCGGCGACGAAACAGTGAAGCTGTGGAATATCGGCAGCGGTGAATGTCTCAAAACTTTGGAGGGACATTTCGGTCATGTACGGTCAATAGCCTTCAGTCCTTCGGACGAAATACTCGCAAGTGGAAGTCAGGATTGCACAGCAAAACTGTGGGATATCAACAGCGGTGAATGCTTGAATACTTTGCAAGGGCATAACGATCGAGTAGGGTCAGTCGCCTTCAGTCCAAACAGTGAAATACTTGTTAGCGGCAGTTACGATAAAACGCTGAGGCTGTGGGCTATTAACAGCGGTGAATGCTTGAATACGCTGCAAGGGCATAGCAATCAAGTAAGGTCGATCGCCTTCAGCCCCAACGGTGAAATGCTGGCCAGCAGCGATGATGAAAAAACAGTCAAGCTGTGGGATGTCAGCAGTGGTGAATGCCTCCAAATCTTGCACGGACATCTCGATCGGGTAGACTTGGTTGCTTTCAGTCCAAATGGTAAGCTACTTGCTAGCAACAGTTATGACGAAACATTGAGGGTATGGGATATTCGCAGCGGTGAATGCCTTCATACTTTGCCAGAAGTTGACAATGAAACACGATCGATCGCCTTCAGTCCAAATGGTGAAATACTTGCGAGTGCAGGTTACAAACAAACGGTGAGGTTGTGGCATATCGGTACTGGCGAATGTCTCAAAACGTTGCACGGGCATAACAATTCTGTATACTCGGCTGCTTTCAGTCCTTTGGGTGAGATATTTGCCAGTGCAGGTTTTGACGGAACGGTGAGGCTGTGGGATATCCATACTGGTGAAGGCCTCCACATCTTACAGGGGCATACGGGTTGGTCACGCGCGATCGCCTTTAGCCAGAACGGTGAAATACTTGCCAGTGGAAGTGTCGATCGAACAGTAAGATTATGGGATGTTCGCAGTGGTGAATGCCTCCAAATCTTACAGGGGCATACTGATTGGATACGTTCAGTTGCCTTTAGTTATTCTGGTGAAATAGTTGCTAGTGGAAGTGTAGATGGAACGGTAAGAATATGGGATATTCGTACAGGTGAATGTCTAAAAATTTTGCAATGTCATACCAGTAGAATTAACTCTGTTGCCTTCAGTTCAAATGAAAAAATTATTGCTGCTTGCTGTCGGGATGGCACAATTAGACTTTGGGATATTGAGACTGGTGAGTGCCTCAAAATATTGAAAAGTGACAGACCTTATGAAAACATGAATATTGCAGGAGTTACGGGTTTAACGGAAGTTGAAAAAGCCACGCTCAAAGCTTTAGGGGCTGTTGAAAATTAATCGTCGCAAAGGCTGTCACTCCACTAAGTCCGACAGGGAATGAATTCCCTGTCTAATAGCGAAAGTCCTCTAAAGAGGACTAAAGAATTAATTAGTCCTCTTTAGAGGACTTTCGCTTTGAGGCAGGGGTTTCAACCCTTGCCGGACTGCGGGTTTACCCTTAATCTGCATCTACATCATCGCATTCATGCGACAGTCAAATAGAAAAAACCTGAACCGAATCTATATCTACTCTTCTCTGCTAGAATATAGTTGGAGCAAGCGGAGAGTCAATTTAAAATATAAGTTAAATCACTCTGGAGGCAAAACAATGAATACGGCTAAATTATCGATCGCTGATGACTATCAGACAGTCATATTACCTAAAGAATTTCATTTGGCAGGAAATGAAGTGTATGTCAAAAAAATAGGAGATGTTATTGTCCTAATCTCCAAAGAAAATACTTGGCAAACTTTTTTTGATAGTTTAAATATGTTCGCGGATGACTTTATGCTAGTCAGGAATCAGCTTCCTTTGGAGACTAGAGAGGCTTAAGAATGACATTATTACTAGAGTTATCCTGAACATCACTTACCCACGAGTAGTCAGAAACCGGGTTTTTTAGATAATACTTGGTTGAGGCCAGCAGAAACGGCCAAAAACCCGGTTTCTAAAGTAGCCTACTGACTAAACTGTTGAGCGTAGTAGCCAGCATAGCGAGATCCCTTTTCCAGCAACTCCTCGTGCGTCCCAGATTCGACAATTCTGCCTTTTTCCAACACTAAAATACGATCGGCTCTCCGCACAGTAGCCAAGCGGTGCGCGATAATAAACACCGTGCGATCGCGCATCAATCTTTCCAGCGCTTCCTGCACTAAACCTTCGGATTCCGAATCCAGCGCCGATGTCGCTTCATCCAAAATCAAAATTCTGGGATCGAGCAAAACTGCACGGGCGATCGCAATTCTTTGTTTTTGCCCGCCAGATAAATTTACACCCCTTTCTCCTACCCAAGTTTGATAGCCATCGGGAAACTCATTAATAAATTGATGAGCGTTAGCAATCTCCGCAGCTTTTTGCACATCTTTCAGTTCATAATAAGATTGACCGAAAGCGATATTTTGAGCAATTGTACCCGAAAATAAAATCGTTTCTTGCGGTACAATTCCGATTTGCCTCCGCAGAGTATTTAAGGTGACATCTTGAATATCAATACCGTCAATTAAAATCTGTCCCGCTTGCGGATCGTAAAATCTGGGTAACAAGTTTACTAAAGTAGTTTTACCCGCACCGGATGCGCCCACGAGGGCAATCATTTCTCCGGGAAGTACCAGCAAACTCATACTTTGTAAAATGGGTGTCTCTGAGTTATAGGCAAAATTAATATTGCGGTATTCGACTTTTCCGGTAACGTGGGGCAGTTCAATTGCACCCGATTTTTCGACTACAGCGGGTTCAATTGCTAATAATTCAAAAATGCGATCGCTAGAAGCTTCTCCCTGCTTAAAATCCCCGTAATTAGCAGTTGTGATAGCAATGGGGTCAATTAACAGTGCCACCCCTGCGATATAACTTATAAATTGAGTACCTGTGAGATTTCCTTGAGAAATTTGCCAACCTCCCAGGAAAAAGAGCAAAATCACGCTCATCGCTTCCAGAAAGCCAACTACAACGAACTGAAGTGCTTTTATTCTTTCTGACAAATACTTAGCGCGGCGGTTTTGTTCTGCTTCTTCTGCAAAGCGGGCAATTTCGTAGTCTTCAGCCACAAATGCTTTGATTAAACGAATGCCGCTGAATACTTCTGTCAGCAAAGCAGATAAATCAGAGATGCGATTTTGACTTTGGCGCGAGTAACTTAGCAGTCTTTCACCAAACCAGCCAATTAAAATAGCCATCAGCGGTGCAATAATTAATGCACCTAGAGTTAATTGCCAGTTGAGATAAATCATATATCCCAGAACCGCAATTAGCTGCAAAACACAAGGGATAAACTGATGAAAAAATTTATTTACTACTTCGCCAATGCGGTCAATATCTTCGGTGAGGCGGTAGGATAAGTCTCCGGTTTTGGCTGTTTCAAAGTAGCCGAGATTGAGTTTTTGCAGGTGGGAGTAAACTTTTTTGCGGATTTCCAAAGCAATAGTCAAAGCAGCTTTTGCCATCAGCGTATCTTGACCGTACTGGGCTGTACCGCGAATTAGAAATATAATGGCGCTGAGTGCCGCAATTTGAGCGAACCCTTGTAAATCTCCTTTACCTATAAATTTGGCAGTTTCGCCAACTAGCCACGCTATAATCGGCCAAAATATGGTAAATACTACGGTACAAGCTAATGCTTTACCGATGGTTTGTTTTTGGGGACGGAGGTAGGGTAAGATTTGCCAGTATGTCGATCGAGTTTTCAAGATATTTTGCCCTCGCAAATTCTGTTTTTGGGGTTCTCTGCAAGAATATTCAAACTTCGATCCCCCCTAACCCCCCTTAATAAGGGGGGGACAAGATTATTATTGCAAGTTCCCCTTTTGAAGGGGGATGCGAGGGGATCTCTGCGTAAGTCATAGAGATATCTGAGCCAGAATATGATAACAGCGATCGGTAAATAATACTAATTCTCAAAACTCATGGAATAGTTGCTGTAGGGTGCGTCGCCATCTACAATCTTCAAAAACAGCGACAATCTCAAAGCGACGCACCTTACTATAACCTCGATCGGGTTTCTGGAAGTGGGTCGCCATTTATCAACAATCATTCTTGCCCGTCTGCATGAGTCGCTAGTACCTGAGCCCCCTCGACAACTTCACCCCGAAAAGCGGCTGACTGTCCGGGTGCAAGAGTAACTGGTTGAGAGTAGATAAATCCGTTGTCAATTAAATTGCCTGACTCGTCCAAAACTTCATAATTAACTTTGACATTCTTGATTGTTTTGCAGCCTCGATTAAGCACTTGACCGCTGAAAAAGTTACCGTCATAATTAGCCGCCGCAATTGAAACTTTTGCAGCAATGTTGGAACCGGTAATGCAAGTTTGGGAAGTTCCAGATGCTGGCTGTTTCTCGCACAATTTGCCCAAGTCTACTGTTTTGCCTTCGGGAGTTTTCATGTAGCAAAATGGCTCATCAACTGGTGATTTTTGAGCCATTGTATTTGTAGCGTCTGCCAGCAAAGGAATAGCAGATATCGGCGAGATTAGAAAACTCGATAAAGCTACTGTGAAAGGTAAAATAATCATGTTTTTTGGCAATAACTTGTACATGATAATTCATATATTTTTTACGTTTGCATATCTCTATGTATGGTGGATCTCATGACTAATTTAATTTTTTGGGCGGGCTAGAAGCCCAACCCCTACTCCCCACAAGAATTAGATGCACGGGCTAGGAGCAACGGCCCACAAGAATTAGATGTACACCTGACGAGATTATCTAATACTCGGCTTTCTATTCCTAAGATTCCGCGCTCCGGGAATTTTCCGGCTGGGACGGCGATTGTTCAAACTGCTCGCAGTTCGAGTATTCACAGCATCAGCAGCAGCTATTAAACCTAAATCTTGCAAGATTTCAACAGCCGCCCTTTGTCCAGTTTCGCAACCGCCTTCCATGTAACCTTGATTTTCCAGCGAAGTGTGTTCCCCGGCAAAATATAAGTTCCCAACTCGTTCGCCTTCAACGCCGTACATTTGCGTCCACTGTCCTACTAAATAGCAGGAATAAGAACCTTTAGAAAAGCGTTCTCCCGGCCAATATGCTCGCACAGCTTTGCCCGATCGCAAATTTCTCACTCCGGGAAAAACTCTTTCAAATTGGTTCAAAAATCTTTGTGCTTGGTCTTCTGGAGTGCCGGCACCGATCGACAAACCCTGCTTTCCTCCTGTAAAATTAGTAACTAAACCGTTAGGAGTAGGAGCGAAAGGCGTAGCTTCCCAGGTATTCTGGAATCCTAAATCGCTATAAACAGAAGCCGTCGATTGATAAGGTTCCCGCCAAATGCGGCTGCGGTAGCCAGTAATTAACTTAGAATTAGTACCGTAACCCAATTGCTCGATCGCCCTGCGCTTTGGTTGGGGCAAAGGTACGTTAATTTTAACGTCTCGCAGAGTGCTGAACGGTAAAGTTAACAAAACTCGCTCGTAAGTGCGATCGAACGCGCTTAGTCCCGATCGCAAATTTACGCGATAGCGGCCATCCGGCAAAAGAGTAATCGCTTCCAAAACCGTCCCCGCCTCGATCGAACCAGACAATTGACCCGCCAAACGGTTGATAATTTGACTGTTGCCGCCGTCAATTTGATAGCGCTCATCGCTGTCGCCGTACAATTCAAAACTGCCCGCTTCAGAACTGATTAAAAACAGCAGATTTAACGCCGACTGCTCCTCGGTATCTCGACCGTATTCCGTCGTGTAAGCAATGCGGAGTAACTGCCGGACAATCGTGCTAATCTCGGCTTGGTCTACATATTCAGCGATCGAAAGATTGTCCAATCTTTCCGCTGCTTCTGTAAAATCAAGATAGCTAATTTCATCGCCAACCGCCTGCAAATCAGCAGTAATTTTACTCGCTAGTGGCGCAAATTCCGCGATTAATTGCTCAAGAGAAAAGCGCCGTCCTTGAAAGAAAAAAGTATCCTTCACCAATCCACTCTGCACTTGGGCTAAGTCGATCGCCCGCAAACCCAATTCCGTCGCCAGCGAGATTAAATTAGTGTGGCCGGTGTCAATAAATTCTCCCCCCAAATCCGCCGGAATCAGCGTTCCAGCCACCTTGGGAATAGTGCGTATCCGCCCCCCCACGCGGTTCGTTGCCTCGATTATATCGGCACGCACACCCGCTTGGCGCAAGCGATAAGCCGCCGTCAAACCAGCAATTCCCGCACCCACAACCAAAATCGGCGATCGTCCACCCTGTTGAGCAAAAGCTCCCTCTCCCTCCCTGGTAAAAGTCGCAGCAGCGGCAGCCCCCGCAGCAGCTAAACCCCCGTGCAGCAAGCGGCGCCGAGATATGGCAGAATTAGGAATGCGATCTGTCAGCATCCCCAGCAGTTCATCAGCCGGAATGCCCGTTTCCCTTGATTTCTGGGCAATGCTTGCAGCGCGGCGCAGCATTGCCATCAGTGCAGATTTAGCCATAATTAAGACATCCTCACAAAACAAAACTTTGATGTAAACTGGATTCTCGATCGTGCAATTTCCAGACTAAAGTCCAGAGAGATTTTTTTAATAATGCTAACCCTCAGAACACTGTTCGACAGCAAATTTTATCTCGAAAACAACCCAGATGTCGCCGTAGCAGTTGCCAGAGGCACGGTATCGAGTCCCTTCGATCACTACCGAAAAATTGGCAAATTTGAAAATCGCGACCCGAATGCCCTGTTCGACGCCAGCTATTATTTAGACACCAATACAGATGTAGCGGTATCAGCCAAACTCAATGGCTTTTCAGGGGCCGATCACTTTATCAGATTCGGTCAATTTGAACTACGCAACCCCAACCCATTCTTCGATGTTAATTTTTATCTAACAAGCAACCCAGACGTGCTGACTGCAGTCCAAACCAATCAATTTACCCCATTTGAACACTACTTCAAAGCCGGTCAATTAGAAAACCGCAAAGCCAGCATTTTCTTCGATCCCAGCTTTTATCTAGAAAAATATCCGCTGGTAGCAGCAGCAGTCAATAGCGGCGCAGTTAAAAGTGCGATCGACCATTACATTCAATTCGGTCAACAAGAAGGATTGTTGAGCACTCTCCCCGATCCCGCCGACAATTTGAACGCAGCAAAAAGCTTGGGCATTCTCACAGAAATTCAAACGGCGAGCGATTTTGTGGGAGATGCTGAACCAGCCGACATTTACAGTTTCATCCTCAATACTCCCAGCCTTTTCAGTGTAACTTTTGACGGTTTGAGTGCAGATGTTGATGTTGAATTAATTCAGGATCTGAACGGCAACGGCGCCGTTGGATTAGACGATATTATTGCTTCGTCTAACAATTTAGGCACGTCTTCAGAAACAATTGTCAGTAATGGGGCTTTGCCTGCGGGGACTTATTTCGTCCGCGTTTCTCAATTTCAAGGCGATACAAATTATGACTTGAGATTGCTAGCCGCTCCCTCAGCAATACCGCCCCAAATTTAAAATCAAAATAACGTATATAGCAAGCCTAAATCAGTCAAACGAACCCAGACTTCTCCTCATATCAAATCCGGTAGCATCGTCCTGTATTCATCTCTGTATTCTCCCCCTCTGCGTTCTGGAGCGCCCTCTGCGGTTAAATCATTCCGATGCAACCGGAAACGATATCACTTCTCCTCTATTTCTTCGCGGTATTTGCGCCTTCGCGGTTCGTAAAAAACATCTAGTTGACAAATGATTTAGACTTGCTATAAAACAGGCTGCAAAAAGGGCGATCGACAATTTGCCAAGGTTTCACTTATTAGTTGCTGGCTCGCTGGGAGAAGGCAAAGATTGAACAGGTGCCGGAGGCCAATTAGAGCGACTTCTGGTGAGAGTGGTAGACACCAAAGCATAGCCCAAAACAGCAGGAAGCACGATCGCACTCAGAAACACGATCGCCACAGCCCAATTCATCGCAGTCGAGATTGGGCCGTAATGAGTGCGGTAAGGGTCAAACGTTGGTAAATTAGGCATCGGGGCGTCCCGCAGCGCGATCGAACGTTTGAACCGCACCCGCCTGTCGTCTAGCTTTTCGAGCAAAATCCAGCCAACTTCCGCCTCTTCACCGCATAGCTTGTGAAAAATCGCAGGATTGCGGAACAAATCGTTGCTAGCCCGCACAATCTTGTACTCCCAAACCGTCAAATCAACAGAATTGGGATCGGATTTGGGATTGCCCTTGGATCGCGCATTTTCAGGCGCATTAAAATTACCATCTTGAGATTCGTACCGAGTCAAAACTTCCTCCTCCTCATCGCATTTTTGCCCCGCATCCCATTGCTCGTGGCTCACCAAAATACCCACAACCGCAGCCTCCAAGCCGAGACTGCCAACCATCAAACTCCAAATCAGAATTTCAACCATAAAAGGAGGTGAACTAACCTGACGGTCAACTGAGTACAGTTAGACTGCAGGCTTCTTTTTCCTTTTTTGCAAAGGCTTTTTTGAGTGACGGAGTTCCCCCGCCACTTTCGTAACTCAGACCAATCTTTCTAATAAGTTTAGCTGAGTTTTCATCTCGATCCAATGATTCCCCACATTGACAGGAATGCCACCGA
>Ga0075157_10000820_pt1 | contig 21729 bp, 17 predicted proteins | sample JI81BgreenDNA_FD_70967 | JGI IMG/M metagenome (GOLD analysis project Ga0075157, IMG submission 70967) | Wastewater effluent complex algal communities from Wisconsin, to seasonally profile nutrient transformation and Carbon sequestration -... | ecosystem: Engineered > WWTP > Effluent > Algae...
TCTTTGCCTACCTGATCAAGGTTTTGAGCAAACAAAGGAAAGTAACATAGAAAAAATAAAAAGAAAGATACAATTCTTTTCATAGGAACTTAAGTGTGCATAGTTATTCAATTTGCAAAAGTAAGAAAAATAAATGGCTAAAAGGCTATCAAGTAAGATAATAGGATAAGAAAAATAAAAAAAACTTCTTTGAAAACAAAGAGTTTTATCAAAAATTATTCAAACGTAAAAACTTCCCATAAAGAAACTAGTCAAATCTAGTCAAAAGGCTTGTAAGGTTTTGACTAGATTTTTGCTTTTTGGTGAAATGTACACCTTCAAAATAGAATAAGTTTCAACATCTATTCCACAAACATCCTACAGCTTTGAGCAAGTCCAAACAAAACCAAATAAGTATCTAACATCTATTTGTTTTAATGAAGCATCCAGATTAGAAATCCAAATAACCATACCACAAGTTGAAGTAAGTACTCCATATCTATCTCACAAGTCCAAAGAAATACATCATAAATTTCCTTTTCTATGCAACAAGTTTTAACAAGTACCCTACAAGTATTTGATTTTACTTGACAAGTACCTAGAAAGTTTCAACATCTATCTCACAAGTCCAAACAAGTATGGTACAAGTTTGAGTATTCACACAACAAGTTCAAACATCTACCTCACAAGTATTTGATTTTACTTGACAAGTACCTAGAAAGTTTCAACATCTATCACCAAAGTCCAAACAAGTATGGTATAAGTTTGAGTATTCACACAACAAGTCTCAACAAGTACCCCACAAGTTTGAACAAGCCTACCCCCTCTACTCGCTCCATTCGCATTTTCACTAAAAACCTATCAAACAAGTATACCACAAGTAGCTCAGAAGTCGGGTCAAAAACACAACAAGTACCCCACAAGTATAGCACAAGTACCCAATAAGTACCCTACAAGTCCAAACAAGTCTGGAGACCATGTGCCATTCAAGCAAATAGAGGCACTTTGATAAAAAACAAGTATGCTAAAAAGTGTGGTAGCAAGCAGGAAACATCAATTTTCATGTTTTTTAAGTTTCAAAACCTTGATTTCAGCGTTTTGAAAGGCTTTTTGAAAGCCATTTCAATTTTTTAGATATTTGAGTCATGAAAATGCCTAGTTTTTTGAGTTCAAAACGCGAAAAACCATTTAAAGCCTTTATAAGCGATTATCTACGTCTTGGATGAGTAAGTACATTTCAATACGATCATCTTTTCTTATAACTCAAATAAACTGCCTTCTCAAAGGTATCAGGACTCTTGTATCCTCTCGTTTTTATGATTAGTTTTTAAACTTTTATCAGATTTTAATATAAAATACTAACATACAGTATTTTATACAATATTCGCTTTATAAATCAAAGTGCCGCAACTTAAAATCTTAAAAAAAAAAAAATTGTTTTATTGAAAAACACCTTGTCAGTACCTCCTTTTTATGGAAGCCTTTTTAATTTGTTTTGTTTAGCAATAGACAAGGTATTGATTGTGAAGACATCTTTGAATCCCTTACTGTATTTTTTTTTGAACTCAGTTTTTTACTTACCCACATTTTGAACATTACTATTATTATTTATTTTTTTATTTAATAGTATTTTTTGCGTCAAAGTCTGAATGTAACTATCGAATCCAGCATCCTGAGGCACTTTTTAACATCAAATTTTTGAAAATGGAAATATGTTATCCACAGGGTTTGTCCACACATTTGGGCTCTATTTATTTAAAAATCAGGCGGGGCTCTAAAAATTATCTTTAAACATTTTTAACTTAGCTAATCTCTCCAAAATGCATGATGAATATGCTATCTTCTGTCTCAAAAACATATTCTTCACTCACATGATCTCCCCAGTGCCAAATAATATGATTAGGCATCATCTTAAATACTTTGACTTCTTGATTTTGAAATAATTCTGATAATAAAAATCGAATTAAATATTCTGAAAAACTATAGCCATGATCACCAATAGTGCTTTTTAACATTTCATCACAAGTCCATTCAGCAATCAAGGTTTGTAAGTTATCTTTCCAATTTTCTATTTCAATCAGTTTGAGGTGATTCAATATTTCTGGAAGAGAATCATGATATTTGGTATACCATTCTCTATGTTTAAATAGATAGTTTTTGATATTATCCAATAGAGGGTGATGGTTTTCTTTGGGTATTTTAAAAAACTTATTGGTTCCTCCCATATTGGGGGTAATCATATCCTTTACTCTGGAAATGGCATCTAAATAACCACTAATATATTGTTCTGTCATGATTCTTTACTGTGTTCTTTTTTGATAAAAATTGAAATTCATAGATAATTTAGAAAAAAGGTAGAATAATTAAAAAATTAAATATTTTAAAATATTATTAATCAATATTTTGTATTTGTAATAAGGTAGAATGATACATTTTTTACTTAAAGTGTTTTATAAATTTTTAATGATTAAGATTTTAAGTTTTCAATCAATTTCAAGTATTTTTCTACCTAGTGAAACTAGCTAATTTTTCGCACCAATGGTCTGAGTTTTTCATCCGTAGAACATTGATATAAAAACTACGCATACGCCAAAAATTTCTAGCAGAAAAATCACTTAATTTTGGAGATGTTTTGCTATTCTTTTCACAATGATTTGTCCTAAATCCCAATAAAATTGTATCAATTCTGGATTGATAGCTTTCAAAGCTTCATACTCAAACTTAACGAATACGATTTTTTACCTGTCCAAGAAAGTTTTGATAGTTTGTGGATTGATTTTCAATAAAATCTAAATATCTTTTTGTTTTTTGATTTGATCAAACTAACTAAGATATGATTAATCATACACAAAAAAGATGCTTGGAGAAGCCAGCATCTTTTGAAATTTTTAACAAATACTTTTAAGTATTTAACATCAATAGTGAAGGTACTCAAATGCTCAGACATTTGCAAACTTAAAAAAATAAAAAAGGCTTTGTTAGAAACAGAGCCTTTTTATAGGTAAACAAAAATTGAACACTATGCATGAAAATATACGGTTCTTGAAAAGAAAGGTTTCTTTTGCCTTTCTTTTTTTCATATTCACTCAAAAAACTTGAATAAAAATGAAGGGAATCTTTACTCTGTTATTTTTTATAGAGTTCTACCAAATATTAATCATAAATAACTATTTACCAGTATTTTGATTAAAGAAATCAAAAGATTGTTCTACCTTTTTTTCTAACATTTCAAAAGCTTTCTGGTATTTATCAAGGGTTGCTTTAGTGATGAGAGTATTCATCGTAGGCTCTTTTCTAAGGTTGTTCCATAAATCCAAGGCTTTTTGACAAGCAAACATTTTTTCCCTTGCTTCTACTTTTTCAAGCACTTCATTCAAAGCCTTTGATTGCTCCTCTTTTTGTTTCTTTAGAAAAGTATCAATCGTTTCTCTACTCCTTGCAATCACCCCTTCCTGCATCTCTTCCTTGAAGTTTTCCAATTCATTCATTTGGCTTTTCTGAGTCATGGGATTTTGTTTGATGAGTTTGAAATAAGCAATCATAGCCTCCAAAGTTTCTCCTAATCCCAAACCAAAGCTTTTAGCAATCTCATCCAAATCAGCTTTGGCTTGTTTACTCATTTTAACATTACTATATTTAGTTGTTCTACCTGATTTATTATTTATTTTATTCATAATCAATATTTTATAAAGTATAATTTTTATATTGTTCTACCTAAATATAGAAACTTAGAACTACTTTTTCAACTATTTTGAGAGAAAAAAGAAGGAAAAAATGAAGATATTTTTTAATATATTGATAATCAATGTATTACTGTTTTTCGTGATTTTTGAAAACACTTGTGTTTTTAGAGACAAAGATGCTTTTTTAAAAGAATTTTTTCAGAGAAAATTTAAACACTTTTTTTGCTAAAAATACATGTTTTTTAGGTGTATTTTGTATTATTTTTTAGATAGTAAACAATGAATACAACCAAATTTCAAAGATTTTAGATAAATATGGGGTGTATCTACTATACATACACCCAAAACAAAAAAACAGGAAATTTTATCAAAAATTCATAAAAATCCACTAATATTTCTACATTTGTTATCGAATATTTTCTAAGAATATCTTTGGATATGAAGCCTACAAAAATACAAATTGGAGCCAAGATTTTGCCTCTACACCATAGCATTCTCTCAGACCTTGCTGAGATACATGAAATGAGTATCAGTGAGTCTGTTCAAAAGCTTTTGGAACAAACATATACTCCCACTTTTTTATCTGGGCAAAAATCCATCTTAGTCAAAAGAAAAAAAGAGGTAGAATCTATTTTAGCTTCTAACCCCAATCATGAACCTTCCAAAAAGAAAATTGCATTTTATCAGGAGAAAATTTCGAATCTGGAGCTTTATATCAAAGAAATTCAAGGAAAGAAATAGGCTCAAATTCTATCAAACAATCATGGAGGATTCTTAAAAGACTTTAGTTTTTTTTGAGAACTTCAAAGTAAATGGGAATACTTCGTCTTTCTTTTGTATATTTAGTAATACAACAAGGCATACACCTTATTTGAAATGCAGGATACCAAGGATATGGAGCCATATCTTCTAGGGCTTTGAGAGCAATGGAAGCAAGAAGAGGATGAGTCGTTTTTATGATTTTAAAATCTCCAATCATGCCATATTCATTAATCACAAAAGAGGCTGTTACCTGTTCCCTTTTTTCTAAAACTAAATCTTGTTGGTAAAAGGCTACACGAGCTTGCAATTTTTTTCTAAAAGCAAGGATGCCTCCTTCAAAAGAAGCATAGATGGGTTCTTCAAACAAATCACGGTTTTGTAAGCATGGTAGTTTTGATTTCTCTAAAAGTATCTGATATTCTTTTTCAATCGTATTTTGCCAGAGAAGATGGTGCTCAGAAGGCAAATAGTAACTTACTTGATGACTCATATCCCATATTTCTCCTGTTTGAGGTTGGAGATACACCCTCTGTGGCTTGTTTTCTAGAACGATAAGAGCAGGGTAGTATTTCCATTCCCATTTGACAGATTTTTTTTCATTCTGTATCCACTTCTGGAGAGATTTTTCTAGAACAATACTTTGATGAGGCAATTTGGATATTTCATCCAAACCTTGATATTCAAAACTTGTTCTTTGAAAAGTGTCTATATAAATTTCAATCTTTTTGATATGCAAAGTAGACTGTCCCCAAGCAGTAATCAGAGAAAATAACAAACTACTTGTCAAGAAAAGTTTTAGAAGCATGGTATTGAGTTGAATATCATTTAAAAAAATCAAAATATGTGCCAATAAAAAAACAACAAATAAAATAGTCTTTTCTGATAAAAATAGATTAAAAAATTTTGCATTATCCATTTTTTTCAATATAATTGTCTAGTTGCTTACATACTATTTCATTTCTCATCTTCCATAATACAAAGATAAGGTAACGGAGGAGGGGGCAGGCTCAGACAGCAATGTTGGAGCCTGTTTCCAAATTCGTTTTTTTTATGAAAACAAAACTGATATTCCCATGAATCACTTCGATTATTATTTAGATCAGTGGATTGGTCGCTTTCATCATTTGAGAAGGAACTACAACAAAACTGTTCCTCCCTCAAAAAAAATTCGTCATACCAAAGAGGATATTTATTTAGAAATTGCTAGAAGATGTATTGAAAAAATGAACCAGGGAGAGCCTAAAGAATTATGTTTTCAATGGAGAAGCAGTCGTGTGAATTTAGGAGCAAGAATAGAAGTTTCTGAGTCAAGTGTCTATAGAGGACTCAAAATTTTAGAAGAGGCAGGTTTTATCAAGGTTGCTTTCAAAGGAAGGGAATTAGGTTTTGATATTTTTGTCAATCCTCAACTTTTTTTTGACTCTGGGCAAGACCATCCCTTTTATTTAAATTGGGAAAAAGTGGATAAGTCTACTCAATCTTCTTTCTTGGAGGGCGATTTTATACAAGCATCTTTTGGATTTAAACTCATTTATTTTAAAAATTTGGCATGTTTCATGTCAGAAAGACCGCAATTAAATATTAAAGAAAAATTAGAAAATAAGAATTCGAGAGAGTGGATAAGTCCTACCAAAAAAGATGGACGCTCTAATCCGAAGCATCCATTTGGAATACATCAAAACGTTAAAGATGTTTCAAAAACATCTTTAACGGACAAGGCTCAAGATAACAGGAGTGAGTGGGTTGACTGGTATTTGAAATACTTGATACAATCGGGAAGGATAAATAGAAAAGGAAATCAACAAAACAAATTTGCAAAACTTTGTTTTGCAAATTTGGACAAGGCACAAGATAACGAGAAGGAGGGTTCTGGCTTATATCAAAAAAGGTTTCAACCCAACTTTGAAAAACAAAGCATTCATAAGCTTTTAACTCCTGCTCAAGCAAGTATTTTGGAGCATGCTCAGCACATCTGGAAGGTGGCTAATCAGTATCTCTACCCTCATTTTACCAAAGAATCAGTTTTTTACGAATATCAAATTATCAATCAAATCATTGATGTGATTGAGTTAGAGTATCTCCCCTTGAAGCGGATTAAAACCTTTCAAGAATATAGCAAAGAGTTTTGTCAAAGAATTGTAATGGTTTCCTGTTATTTAGAGCGATATGCAGGGGAGAAATATCTTCCTAGTCCTGTAAATTATTTTAATCCAAGAAATAGTAGGGGCTTTGTAGGAACTAGAAAGTGGCTTCTAGACAAGCAGGATAGAAAAGCTCAAAATAAGATAGCCTATCAGAAGCAAAGGCTTCTTCAAAGAATAGAAAAGTCCTTTATAGAAAATAAGCTAGAAGGAGTGGCAGCTTCCGCCTTGCAAATCTATCGTTATTTTGAAAAGCAAGTAAATAGTTTCCAAGACCCTTCCATGCAGAAAAGTTATGACAAAATGGCTCAAAGGTTTTGTGTGAATAGATTTTAGTAAGTATAGAATGGTTTTTTGTTACTATGATTGTATGGAGTATCTTCTATAAAGCTATTTTAAAACGAATGTTTTCCCTTTTTATAGGCATTTAATTTAGCTTATCTAAATCGGCAGTTCGAGTCTCCTCCGCTCCAGTATTGCAAAACACAATACACTAATAATAAACAATATAAATTTAAAATATCAGTGTATTGTGTCTAGTTTAGTATCAAAGTTTTTAAACTTCTTTAAATTACTTCATGAATTATTTTTGTGTCAACTTTTTTCAGGACAAGACCATTTACTCAATTTTATTTTATTATTTGTAACTCAATTAACTTATTTGTCAATTTTTCTTTTTCATTGCTTCCATTTGTCTTAAAACGTAAAATTGGGAAATTATATTTATCCAATATTTTATCTTTTAATTTATCTCTTTCTACTTGCTTTGTTCCATTTTTATGAAATTCAAATCCATCAACTTCTATTCCAATGATAGGGGTTTTGCCAAGTTTATTATAAATCAAAAAATCTAAATGAGTCAATGGATTTGATACATATTTTGTTTCTTGTTCATCTAACTTAGAAAAATCTTTAATAAGCTGTCTAATTGGAAAATGTACGAGAACATCATATTTTAAGAATCTCTCATCTGCTAAAACTTGTTTGATTAATCCAAACATTAAATTTTCGCTGTCAAACGCTGATACTTTACCTAATTTACGAATGATTTTTGCTCGTTCCTCTTCGTAACCTTTATACAACAAATCAAAAATTGAATTTAATTCACTTTGAATAATAGAAAAATTATTATACTCTATATATTTTACCAAATCAGAGATATTGCTGTCATTTTCAATTTCATTTCCATTCACAACCAATATCAGTTGCTCAACTGCTCTTGAAACAGCCACATTAAGACGGTTAGGATTATCTGTAAAATCAGAAATTTCATTGTCAACAGTTGAAAGAATAATCACTTGATTTTCTCGTCCTTGAAATTTGTCAACAGTGTCTGCCTTTATCGAGGTTCCTTGAAATGTTTTTTGTAAAGCGTTTGTCTGATTACGATAAGGAGTAACAATGCCCAAATCTATATTTTCAAGTTTTTCATTTGGTATAATCTCCTGCTTTATAATGTCTATTTGCCGTTGGTTCATCCGTTCTCTTGCATGATTTCCTTGAGGGGTTTTATAAACCACAAGAGGTTGGCGTTCATCTGTGTATTTAGTATGAACAATAAGTTGATTGTCATAAAATTTTTTATTACAAAATTCTATGATTTTTGGGTGGCAACGATAATGCTCTTTTAAAAGTGTTTTTGGAACAGTTGGCAGTAATTCAACAATAGAGGACAGCAAACTGTGATTTGAATAGCGATAAGGTTTTTTTAGGTGGTAAGAATTAAAAACCATATCCGTTTTCATTTGCATATTTGTGTCAACTACATGAGGTAATTGTCTAATGTCACCAACAATTACTGCTCGTTTGGCACAAGACAAAGCAAGTGCCCCTGTTACCAAATCAACTTGCGAAGCTTCATCAATAATTACAAGGTCATAGAAAAGTTTGTCTGATAAACACTGCCTTAATGAATAAGTAGTACTCATAATGACAGGATAATCTTTTATAAATTCGTTTGATTTTTGGCGAAGTTGTGAAATGGTATATGGTTCTCGCTTTTGCTGATGGTATCTTTTACACAATTTTGCCTTGAGAAGTTGCATGGACAGTTCTGTGTGTTCTTTCATTTTGCTGTCAAAGGCAAAATTTTCCAAAGAAAGTTCTATCTGTTCTATTGTGGTTGTTAGTTCATAAATTTTGGTTGGATAATACTTTGATTGGCAAATTAAAATCATTTCCTCAAGTGAATTTGTGTAAAATGATTTATCCTTAATTCCATACTTTAGACGATAAATAAATCTAGTGATGAAATTCATTTTCTTTCGTTTTTCTCCACGTGCTTCAAGAGAAACCCATAATTCAAGTATTTTTTGGGCCGTAATCTTTCTATTGAATTCTATATTTTTCCCTATCTGATCTTTATAGGTTTCTTTGAAATGTTCATACTCTGTTTTAAGGTTATCAATTTGCAATTTCAATAATGCCAACTCATTTTTCTTGTCAAGGTTTTCAGAAAGTTGAGTAACAAGCACCTTGGCTTTTTCTTTTATATCTGCCTTTTGATTATCAGTTAAGTTGAATTTCGTTAAATTGGGTATCTCTTTTTGTGAGTTGATGAACTCTTTTTTGTTTTGAGAATTTCCAAGAAGTGCAGCTATAAATTCTAGACCATTCTTTTCAAGTTTTTCATAAACATTTTTTGTTGCTGAGTTATTACTTGAAACAACAGCAACACTTTGTTCATTTAAAATGGCATTTGCAATAATATTCAGAATGGTTTGTGTTTTACCAGTTCCTGGAGGACCTTCAATTACACTTAAATTATTGGAAAATGCAGTGTTAATTGCATTTCGCTGACTTAAATTAAAACCAAACGGGAAAAAAACAGGATTTGTAGAATTATTATTACATGGTGTTAAAGAAGCATTTAAAAAACTTGATAGAATACAGTCTTCAGGTATTTCAGAAATACTTTCGTAACTTTTTGCAAGTATATTATCGCCTTCTTCTGTTTTCAATCCAATGGTATTGGCAATTTCCTTTAAATAGTTGAATACATTGAATGCATCTTCCTCACTTATAGCTGTTCTTACAATTCTTACTTTATCTTTACTGTAATAGAATTCTTTGCTGCTATTTTTGTAAACAATAACACATTTATCATCTTTATATGAATATTTTTCGATTCTATCAGTTTCGTCTTTTTCGTTAATGTATATCAGTTCTCTTTTAAGCAACATTTTTCGATAATATTTCTTGTTAATTTCTATTTTTGAAATAATTTCGTCTATAGGTAACCACTAACAGACAAAGATTTACTAAAATTCCAACGTCAGTCTGTGAGAAAACTAAGTATTAATTATTCAAATGTAAATAAAAAAGAGTTTGTAAAGAAGATTTTAAATAAGAGATTCTTCCTGCAAGATTGCGGAAAACGGCAGTTTGAGAAAATGCATATTTTGAGAGATTTAAAACTGTTAATTAAATGAACATTTGCTTTATCATCTGAAAGTATCCAAAATTTTATCATTTAACCTAGTTTTTGTGTAAATAAATTAAGTTAAACATTCCATTTTAAGTTTCTAAACTCATTTATTGAGTTTTTTTACCCCTAAATACCCCAAACTGCCGTTTTCCGCAATTTTGCAGGAAGAACCTCTTATTCATGAAACCATTCCCAGAAAAAACTACAAAAGTATAATCAGCATCACTTAATGATGCTATTTTATTTTTTACTTCTTTATATAGTTGGGTTTTGAAGAGAAAAAATTTCATAATCATACCAGTGCCCCCAATATAACTAGTTAAAAAATTATGGTAATTATAAAATCTTGAGTAGCTTGTAATTCTCCACTTCGGGTATTATTACAGTAAATGATTAAAGACTTACGAGTCATATACCCAGTTTTAAATTTTTCAAACACATTTTTTTTACTTTGTCAGGAATATCTTCTGAAATTAACTTTTTTTTAATTGTGCTGATTCCCAAGCCCCAGTAGGGTCAAGTTTTGAGATTTTAATCCCACACAGATCACACAAAAAGCTAAAGCAAAATACTCCTCTCCCATGTATGTTATAGGATTTATAGTTTCTCCAATCTTTGCATATTTGGTTGATACAATCATTCCATTTGCTATCAAAACTTACATTGTAATTCATAGAACCCTGTTTTTAAAGTTATATTCTGTACTGTCAAAGATTATACAAAAGTTTAAACTATGACATTGTGTTAATAGCCATTTTTAAAATACAAAGAAATGTTTTTTAAGGAAAAAGGCAACTTTTATTTTGAAGATAGAGGCTTACTATGTATATTTAAACTATTTTTATATATTAAAATAACTAGAAAACTAGAGTCCTATGGAAACACCCAAAAGACTAGCACCAACTACTGAAACTTTACGTTCTTTATTTGCAAAATCAGGAAATCAATGTGCATTTCCTGATTGTAAGCATCCTCTTGTTGATGAGGAGCATAATTTCATAGCTGAAGTATGTCATATCGAGGACGCAATGCCAGGTGGTCGATTTAATCCAAATATGACTAATGAAGAAAGAAGAAATTATAAAAACCTAGTTCTTTTTTGTCATCGTCATCATGTTCAAACTGCCAATATAGAAAAATTCTCTGTTTCTGATTTACGGCAAATGAAAACACAACATGAAGCCCATTTCTTAGAAGAAGATGATTTTGTTGTTGATGAAGGTATTTTAATCAACATTTTTAATGATTTAGAAGGAATAAAAGCTGATACGGCCGAAATTTTAAAGGCTACATATCAACAAACTATTCAACTTGACAGAATGGAGGCTTTATTGTTATTGTTAGGACAAGAAACAAATGTCAAAGAAAGCCATTATTCCAATGAAATAAATCGAATAGTTCAATTAAGAGATTCTAACAATCAACAAACAGTTTTACAACTTTTGGGTGATTTTAGAAAAAAAGAATGGGAGAACCTTAATAATTCAGAGAAATATAAGTTGATTGCCAATATAGGTATTTGTTATATAGAAGTGGGCGAGGAGGAAAAAGGAGCAAAACATTTCATTGACTTAATAAACTACAATCCAGACTATGACAAAGCACTTGGTTTTATTGCGGTAGGATATTCTCTCCAAGGAAAACCAACAGAAGCACGCAAGTATATAGATAAAGCTATTTCAAAAGATACTAAAAATATCAATGCTTATTTAGCATTAATTGAATTGGAAAAAGATAACTCAACCATTTCAGAAATTCTTAATCAAATCCCGTCAGAACTACACAATACACCAGAAATTGCTTATTCAATTGGAAGTTTGGCAAGATATCAGAATGATTTTAATACTGCTATTACTTGGCTTCAAAATGCTTTAAATATAACTGAAAAGAACTTTGGACAGCTCAAAGCAACATTAGCAGCAACGATTTTAGATACTATCAGTAACCCATTTCAAATCATAATGGGTCAACTTACCATTGAGTCAAGAAATAAAATTAAATACTGTATTCAGCTGTTTACAGAAGCTTGGGATGAGTATAAAGATTCTGATTTAAGAAAATCCAAAGCCTGGATTTTAATAAATAGAGGGGTAGCCAAAAAGTTTCTCAAAGATTTTGAAGGAGCATTTGCTGATATGAAATATGCTATCAGTATCTCTGGAAATGATTATTTGGCATTAAGGCATCTAGCTATTCTTGACATTCAGATGAACAACTTAGATGAAGCTATGGAAATACTTAAACAGTTAAAATCAATTGAAAACCAAGAAGATAAAGATGATATCAGTATTGAATTATTGGAGGCTGAGATACTCTTAAAAAAGAAAAATTATGCTCAAGCTATAGAAATACTAAAAATCCTTCTTCAAAATACCTCTAATCCAAGAATTATAGAGGAATTGCATAATCACCTGATATTAGCATATCTATCCACAAATCGCTGGGAGGAAGCTGAAAAGTTTAGTTTATCCATTATTGAAGAAGAATCTAACCATTTAGGAGGGTATATCAATGCTTCAAAAGTTTATTTTCATTTAAATAAATCTGATAAAGCCTTGAATTTTCTAAACAAAGCCTATGAATTAATAACCAAAGAAACTCACCATGCAGATATACAAGACTTGGCTTATGAGTATGTCAAACACAAAGATTATATAAAGGCAAGCCAAATATTAGAACTTATTACTGATACAAAAATATATACTGATTTAAGCAGTTCATTGTTGTGGGCTTATTATAAAGCTGGTGAATATGGCAAGGCTTTAAAGTTGTGTCAAACCATTAGAGAAAATCATGGTCCAGTGGATGAAGTTGCTGATATTCAAAGTAGTATTTATGAATCAATAGGAGATTTGTCAAAAGCAATAGAGGTTTGTGAAGAATATTTAAGTGTATATCCTGATGGACAACGAATTAGAATCAGACTTGCTCTCATTTTTACTCGTCTCAGGGAATATGATAAAGTAAAAGAAAAACTTAATAGCCTAAACGCTCTAGGTGAGCTTCCATATATAGTTTTATATCAATTGGCCTATTTACATATATGTGTAGGCAATTATGAAAAAGGTCTAGAGATTGCCTATGAAACTAGAAGAAAAAATATCAATAATGGAAATGCTCACCTAAAATATGTTGGCTTGTTAATGGATTCAAAGGGTGCATTAGAACCATTTTATAAAATCCAAAAAGTTAGTATAAATACTGCTGTTAAAGTAAGGGATGAACAAGGAAATATATATACATATTATATTTTAGAATCCTCTGAAACCCCTTCTCAAAAGGAACTTCTTTCTACAGAACTACTTGCTCAAACTTTAATGGGTTTAGAAATTGGGGATGTAGCAGAAATATCACGCTCATTTGGTGAGCCTCAAAAGTTTGAAGTGTTAGGCATCCTTCATAAGTATAATTATGCCCTACTGGAGAGTACAGATTTATTAAATACTAGATTTGTGGATATTCAGGGTTTTAGGGTATTTGACTTTAAGCCAACAGGTAACATCAGACAAGACTTAAAACCTCTTTTTGATACTATTGATCAAGATGAATATTTTGATAAACAATTACAAGAATATTATCATCAAGGCTTATTCACAATAGGAGCTTGTGCTAGAATGAAGGGTTCAAACCCTATTGAATTCTGGTCTGTTGCTGTAAGGAATTCAGATTATGGAATTCAATCTTTATATTTAACAGATCCTATAAACTTTTCAGTAACTCAGGTTGTACTAAATAAAGAAACAAGTATTGTAATTGATCTTATCAGCCTCTTAACCTTAGCTTCTCTCAAAAAATTGGAGCTATTAGAAATGGTTTCATGTAAAAAACTTATTGCATCATCATCTATTGAATGTATTAGTGATTTTATGCGAAGCTATGATGGTATAGGTTCAAAAGAGCATATTAGAATTGGGAAAGTAAATGGAAAATATGTGAGAGAGTCAATTAGTGAAGAACAAATTTTAAATAACCAGATGCATTATGATGCTTTATTAATATGGATTAAAAATAATTGTGAAGTAGTTCCTTGTAATGAGGCTCTTGTAATGAATGCATTTCAAAAAGAACAGTTTGATTCAACTTTGGGAAAACCTTTCATAGATTCTATTCTCATATCTAAGGAATATCAATGTTTCCTTCTTGCAGATGAGAGAAGTTTAAGGTCTATAGCCTTCTATGACTTTCAGGTTAAGGGATTCTCTACTTTTGCACTTATAGATTATTACTTGAAAAAAGAGCAGATTAATATATCTACATACAATGAAATAGTGTCAGCATTCATTGAAATGAATTATAGATATTTACCTGTGAATGCTGAAATACTAATGAAATGTGTTGAGAAGGCTGACTACCTACCAAGATTTCCATTAGACCTTGCATTAGAAACATTGGGACACTCCATCAGTAATGAAGATAATGCCATTCTTATAGCCACAGATTTCTTTTTTTATATTTGTGGTTATATTGAAATCCCTCAGTTACGTTTGAATTTGATTCTAGCAGTATTGGAAATTCTATGTAAAGGACGAGATTTTATCACCATTCTTCGTAAACTATTGCCAGCTATAGAAATTAGATTTAGAGTTTTACAACCACAAAAAGACGATGTGATAAAAATTATAAAAGCTTATATTAATACTAGACAGCAATCATTATTTGAACTTATTTAGATTTTTATTAAAACCAGAAATTATGAAAGGAAATATTAATTTAACCTCTATCCAAAAAATAAGTTTTATTTCTATAAATGGCTATTCTAAAATTACTATTACACATATTTATGTAAACTCTTTGATAAATAAAGAATGGACATCTATTCTTAGTAAATGTAATCCAACTATTGAATGTAACCTGCTTGAAAAAAGAATCAACTTCCATAATATAGATAAAGATGCTATTCAACCAGTATTTCCCATGAATATAGAGATAGATATTTCTCAAAATCATCATCAGTTATCTTTTGAGTTATTCTTTGAGAGAGAACCTGAAGAAGAAATATCTATAATGATTTTCTATGATTTGAAATCTGAATAAAATACTTTTACTTTAAACCTCTAAAGGCGAACGTCTCTTCAATTTTTCTTACATCATCCTGTAATTTTCAACTATCAATAAATGTCATAACATTTAATATTGATGTTTTGTGATTTTTTATTCTAAATATTACATTATAATAAACAACCACACCCTACTTATTTACATTAAAACAAGTATTGAACCTTAAAAAAGTTTTCAAAAAACTATTTTATTACACTACTGCAAAATCAGGGAATCCCTGATGTGTAAAAGTTTTTTATTACATAGATTTGAAGCAATAATTCATATAAGCTCACTTACAAAAAATTGTTACGCAAACATCATAAGAGTTTATTTTTAGACTTTAATAGATTATACATATATAACAATAAATAGATATGCAATTAAACTACTTCCCTATAAATATTGAATTTGACAAATTTCAAATTTTTACTGAAACATACAGTGAAGAACGCCTTGCTGAATTAAGAAATAAATATAATGCAACTCATTCTTTTTTTAGAAATGGAGATACCATTTTTATTTCAAATAAAGATGCTGATGAATCTCTGACAATTGGAAAAATGACAGAGCAAAGCACTTATGAAAATTCTAATATTACAGCATCATTAATCAAACATCTATTTTTTCGCACATTTAAAGATCGCTTCCCAACATATACCCCTGTTGACTTTTATCCATTTCGTTTTTTTTCACATCAGCAAAAAGATGATATTCTTTACGATATTTTACCAGATAATTTAAAAAATCGCATTGCTTACAAAAAACTAATCGAACTACAACTCCGTTTGACAGAAATTAATGGTAAAAAGCAATTTGGTTTCTTAATCAATATTAAACGAAACTGGATTTTCAATAAAACCTGTGCTGAATTACACAAAGAAAATTATAATTTAGTTGGTATTGAAGTTCTTTTTGCTGAAACTCTGCCTGGACTTAACAATATACTTGCACCCAACGAGGAATTTATTGGTGAGATAAAAGAAATAAGAGGCACAAAAGCTACTGTAAATACCAACGAAGGAGAAAAAGAATATGATTTGAGCGAACTATTTATACGAAAAACAAAGTACAATATTCGCAACTATTTAGCTTTTTTTACTTCTCAAGCAAAAAGTGATGAAGTATTAAGCATTATTGAAAGTAAACGTGAAGATATTTACAATCCAAAAAAACTTTACAATGAAATTTTAAAGACAGCAAAAGCTTTGTTTACTGATAAAGAATCACCTGTTTTGTTTCAAAACAAAGATGGTTTTTGTTTTACTGTAAACGCAACTCCATTAACTATTACCAATAGCATCACATTAAAAACACCAACTTTTATTTTTGACCCCGCAGCCACTAAAACAATCAATACTTATCCTGACAATGGTTTGAGTAATTTTGGACCATACGACAGCAGTATTTTCGATATAAAATCACCTAACATACTCTGTATTTGTAATAAAGCAATAAGAGGAAATTTTACACAATTTCTTTCAAATTTAAAAGATGGTTTACCCCAATCAAGGTATTTTCAAAAAGGTTTGCAAAGAAAATATGATTTACATAATGTTACATTTGACATAAAGGAAATACAAAATAATACATTAAATGAGTATTTAAATGTAATTCGAGACCATGATGACCATAAACCACATTTAGCTATTATTGAAATTCCCGAAAGTTTCAAGTTAGAAAGCGACCAGGATAATCCATACTATCAAATAAAGGTTAAACTTTTATCACTCGAAATACCTGTTCAATTTATTACAACACGTATTGTAAATAATCACAATGAGTACATTTTGAACTCTATTGCATTACAAATTTACGCCAAATTGGGTGGGACACCTTGGGTATTGCCAACACAACGTTCAGTTGATAGAGAATTAGTAATTGGAATAGGACATAGTTGGCTTAGAAAAAACCAATATGTAGGCTCCGAAAGTAGTCGTGTTGTTGGTATTACAACTTTTCTTTCAAGTGACGGGCAGTATTTGCTTGGTGATAAAGTAAAGGATGTAGCATTTGAAAATTATATGGAAGAACTTTTAAAAAGCCTCAAACAATCCATCAAACGTCTTTCATCCGAACAGGGCTGGAGTGATGGAGATACAGTACGGTTGATATTTCACATTTTCAAGCCAATCAAAAATGTAGAGTTTGAAGTAATCAGTAATCTTATTAAAGAAACTCCTCAATATAACATCAAGTTTGCGTTTGTTACTATTGGTAATAAGCATCCAATAACGTTGTTTGACCCAAATCAACCAGGTATAATTCCTTCTGGAAAGAATGTTCCAAAAGGAGAGTACATTCCCAATAGAGCAAGTAATATTTTTCTTGATTCAGAAACCTGTATTGTACAAATGTTGGGAGCAAACGAATTAAAAACATCAAAACATGGAATGAGTAAACCCATTCAAATAAAAATTCGTACCCCACAAGGAAACTATAATAACAGTGAATTGAATAATATGTTATTTTATGACTTAAGTTATATCACACAACAAATTTTTTCATTTACTTATTTATCGTGGCGTAGTTTCCTACCAGCAGAAGAACCAGCAACAATGAAATATTCAAATCTGATTTCAAAGTTGCTAGGTAAAATGAGAAATGTCCAAGGTTGGGATGCAGATACATTGAATTATGGCTTAAAACGAAAAAAATGGTTTCTATAGTGGATAGAATTTCATACATGGAAAGAATAAATGAAAGCTTAAAGCTAAAGGCATTTCATTATTTTCTATCAGATAAGGAAGTTAATTACTTATCTGATAATGTAAGTGATTTAGATGAGCAATTTTTAAAAATTCTTTCTTCAATTCAAACAAACAATAAAACTATATTTGAAGAGATTTACAGTCAAAAAAGCAAAAGTAATCCAAGCAAAGATTCACCAGCACCTTTTGTAAATGATGATTATTTAATTTTCTGTTTGATTATTGGAATTATTAAATTCAATATTGATAAAACTTGGATAAAGAAAATCATTTCTATCAGAAATGGGAATGCTATAACAATTACGTTTGAAAATATTTTAAATGATAATTATTCAAGTAAAAATAACCTATTTGAAGTTGTTTTGGTTTTTTTGGATTTATGTAAACCATCATCAATTGATAATAATTTACTTACTGAAACATACAAGTACATAACCCAAAATACTTTAATTGAAAGTAGAAACGATTTTCAATTATTAAGTGCTATTAGAGCATACGATTTAATAATTTATCAAAAAGAAGCTAGTGAAGGACGAGAGATAACTTTACTAAAAAAATTCAATCAGAAATTCAAGTCACGAATAATAGTATTGTCATGGATTTTACGAGCAGGACTTTCTTACTTATTGGTTTATGGTGCTATTAACTTATCAACAATTTCACCTGATATAGTTAAATTTTTTAAAGAAAAAGATTATGTTTTTGATCTTATAAGTATTACAGGAACAATTGGATTCACTGTTTTAAGTAACTTAAATACATACTTAAAAAACAAATCACTAAAATTACTCATGAGATTATTTGGCTATCCCAAAGAACTTTTGGAAACTAAAAATAATCGACTAACTAACGAATCAATTTGACTTGACTCATTTTTTAGGCAGATAAAAATATCATTCAGTAACTCTTGATTTATGAAAAATAACCCTTATACGCACTTAAGATGCACTAAAAAGGACAATCTTGTCTATTTAGTAGGTATAACCAAAAGCAAATATCACTGTTAGATTTTTTTAGAGAAGATAATGATTTTGTAAATTTAGAGAATATTGCACATTCTTTTAGAATCTGTCAATACCTGAAATTTATCAAATAAATCCTCACCGAAAAAAATAAGATTTATACAAAATTAAGTAAAAACTATGAGCTTTATAAAAAACATTTTTGGCAAATCTAAAGAAGAGATTACCTTATTGGATATTAAAGAGTTTTTCTCTACTCAACAAGAAGAAACATCAGTATTAGAGTTTAAAAGTGGGGAGGTTGAACCAGAAGGAATATATAAAGAAATTGCAGCCTTTTTGAATACAGAAGGTGGCTTACTAATTATTGGTACTCCTAAAGAAATCAAGAAAAAAATAGGGGGTAATGAAATCAAAATTTGTGAGGGTGAGTTAACATACTCTAAAATTAAAAATAAAGATATTTTATATTCAAAAATAGCGTCTAATATTGTTCCTTTTCCTACAAATATCAGTATAGTTGAGTTTGTTACAGAAAATGGTAATATATTCTTGGTAGATGTGCCCCAAAGTTTAGACCCACCTCATCAATGTACTTCAGATGGAAAGTATTATATTAGAATGGAAAGAGATGCAAAACCCGCTCCTCATGGACTGATAAAAGCATTATTTAATAAAAGGAAAATTGCAATATTAGATTCTGATGTTAAAATAGTGCCTTCTAATAAAACAAACATTGATAAAATAGAAATCATTATTAGAAATACCTCCAGAATACCAGCAGAAAAAGTTTCTTATTTGATAATTAATAACTGGTATTTCAATGGCACCATCAGGTTTTGTAAGAAATGAAAATGAAATGAAAGGATTTCAAATGAAAAAAAATCTTGATGGAGTATTAGTTAGGCATGTTAATCATCAAAGGGCATTTGAAATACAAAATAATAATAAAGAATATTTTGTATTTATTTGTTATTGGGGGAGAGATATTGACAGTAAAATTGATGCATACTCATATAATCCGAATTTACAAGAAGTAAAGAGATTAGAAACTAGAAAAATATATTGAATATTGAAAGGAGAATTATTTATGACAAAGCAACATGTTTGTATAGTAAATTCCTATAGAGGCTCTTAAATATCATAAACATAATGGAAAATGTAAATAATAACACACTATCAGAAAATCTTGGTGAACTTGAAGCTGCTTTTAAAATGAAAAAGTGGTTACAGTTAGATGAAACTGTACTTGAAGCATTAGTTGTAATTTGTGAACTCAACGGTAACAAACACAATATTTATAATTATTTATTTAAAGGGGCATCTCACAAAAGCAACTATGGGCAACAAGTTTGGGAAAGAATAAATATTCTTGAAAATCAAAAACTTATTTGGATTGAAAGAGATATTGATAAAAAGGTGCAACACTTTCATTTTCACAACGACCTCAAGATAGAACTTAAAGAGGCGTTACCTGAACTCTTTATGTCAGTTAATACGCCAGAAAAAAATGATACTTTTAAATTTTCTTTACGAAAAGAAACTAATAAAGTAATAAAGAATCAACCAGAATATACGGGTGTTTTTAGACTTCAAAAAAGTGTTCATCTAAAAGAGGGACAAGAATATTTGTATGCTGGGTGGACAAATGATGATGGTAGTATTTTTATAAAAATCGTACCTGTTGAAAATAATATAATGACCAACTTGGATACAGAGAGAGAGGAGACACTGATAGATTATGAAAAAGAAGAAACAGATAATGAGCATCTTTCTAACACCAATGAAAACTAAATAGCATTTATTGCGAGCTAAATAAGTAATGTTTTAGCTAATGAAAAAGAATGTAAATTGCTCTAATTTTAAATCTAGTATATAAAATATGAAGTTTTCAGTAAATAAACCAAAAAAATCTCCTAAAACTCCCATCAGAATAAATAGAAAATATTCAATTATTCAGCCTCGTTTATCACCACGGGGAGAGAGATTTTTCTCTGATGAAAGAAAATAAACAAAAGATGCTGACAGAACTACTAAAACAATGTTACCTCTATGGACACTCTACAGATATCAAGTCTTGAAGAACAAAACCTTCCTTCTATGTTTAACAAATATTAATTCCAGCGACTTCAAAAACTAACAAGAATCATGAACCAAGAATTTAAAAAAAACTTACAATATATTAACAGTCTAGATATAAGTAATGTCCGTTTAGGTCTAGAATTATCTAAAAACTATGAAAAGGATTTTGAGAATTATTTCGGAGCAAAGATTGATGAATTATTTGAATTTATTGTAAAATATTGGGATAAACAGAAACCATTTTATCAAATAGAAAAATTAACATTAGGGTTTAAAGGCATTAAAAAATTACCATCTAAATTTTTTTTGCTTAACTCTTTAGAAGAATTAGATTTGTTTTCTAACAATATAGAAGATTTTCCTTCGGAGTTGATTAAAATGCCAAAATTGAAAGATTTAGTGTTAAAAGGAAATTTACTCTCAAATATTCTAGAGGATATAGGAATGCTAACCAATTTGAAAGAATTATCTTTATCAAACAATAAAATAAAAATATTACCTAAAAAACTTGGTAAATTATCAAAATTAAAATATTTGGGTATCTCTAAACAGCGTAGGCAAAATCTTTCATGGTGAGTTCATAAAAAACTGATTATAAACACATTGTTTCTGAAAAAAGCATGTTTCAAAGATTTTCATCAAACCTATATAATTCTTATATATTAAAACCTTATAGCATCAAAGAAGCTTTTTTTGATAATCCAAAGAGTCCTGTATTAGCAAATTAAAAATAGAGCATTTCTTATTTAAACCCATATTCTTAGCTTATTCTTCAAAACGAACGTTTTTTAAGAGATAATTTATCACTATAAAAGTGCATATAATAATAATTTTTTTATCGCTATATGATGCAATTAACACCTTAATAATGCTTTCTATATAAATAATTATAAAATAACTGCTTTTTAGTGGATTAAATATTTGAAAAACAATTATTTATATGCT
>Ga0075157_10000826_pt1 | contig 21625 bp, 9 predicted proteins | sample JI81BgreenDNA_FD_70967 | JGI IMG/M metagenome (GOLD analysis project Ga0075157, IMG submission 70967) | Wastewater effluent complex algal communities from Wisconsin, to seasonally profile nutrient transformation and Carbon sequestration -... | ecosystem: Engineered > WWTP > Effluent > Algae...
AATGTGAACCGCGTGCTGTTCCGGCAGTGGTATCCGCAGATCGTCTACAACCAGCATCAAACGGGCCCGGAAGGCATGGTGGTGTTCGTGCCGCCGTTCCGCGATCCGTTCAATTTCAACTATGATCCCATCGTGATGACCTCGCTGAACGAGGTGGGCTCGGCGATGCACTCAGCGCTGATCGCCGAAGGCAAGGCCGGTTCCGGCATGCGCAGCGCGGCGCGCTATTCCACCTGGCACAACGGCATGGAACGCAGCGTTGCCTATTTCCACAACAGCATCGGCCTGCTGACGGAAATCATCGGCGGCCCGACCCCCACCACCATCCCCTTGGTCCCGGCCACGCAGTTGCCGCGTGGTGACGAAATGCTGCCGATCAGCCCACGGCCGTGGACGCTGCAGAACACGCTGGATTATCAGTGGACGCTGAACCGCGCCGTGCTCGATTACGCCTCACGCAATCGTGAACGGCTGTTGTTCAACATCTGGCGCATGGGCGCCAACAGCATCGAAAAGGGCAGCCGCGACAGCTGGACGGTAACGCCATCGAAGGTCGAACGCCTGGCCAATGCCGCCCCGCTGAAGGAAGACGGCACCGATGGCGCCGGCCGCCCGCGCCCCGGCGGCCCCAAGAAGGTTGATCCCAAGCTGTACGCCAGCATCCTGCAGGCACCCGAAGATCGCGATCCGCGCGCCTATATCATCCCCGCGGGCCAGCGCGACCTGCCCACCGCCGTCACCTTCCTGAATGCCCTGATCAAGAACGGCGTGGAGGTGGAACGCGCCACCGCCCCGTTCACCGCCGCCGGCAAGACCTGGCCGGCCGGCAGCTTCGTGGTGCGCACCGCGCAGGCCTATCGCCCCCATGTGCTGGACATGTTCGAACCGCAGGACCATCCCAACGATGTGCCCTATCCAGGCGGTGCGCCCACGGCACCCTATGATGTGGCCGGTTACACGCTGGCCTATCAGATGGGCGTCGCCTTTGATCGCGTGCTGGAAGATGTGCCCGGCAATTTCACCGCCGTGAACGATCTGATGCAGCCGCCGGCCGGACGCATCACCGGGAACGGCAATGCCGGCTGGCTGATCGGGCACGAAACCAACAACAGTGCGATCCTGACCAACCGCCTGCTGAAAGCCGGGGTAAAGCCGGCCTGGGTGAAAGAGGCGGTGACGCTGGGCAACGACACGCTGGCTCCCGGCGCCATCTGGGTGCCGGCGTCGGGCGCGGCGGGTGCAGTGGTGAAGAAGGCTGTGGCCGATCTGGGGCTGGTCGCGCATGCGGTCGCTAGGGCGCCGGCCTCGCCCACCATCACGCTGCGGCCGGTGCGGCTGGGGCTGGTGGATCATTATGGCGGGCTGATGACCGCCGGCTGGACCCGCTGGCTGCTGGAGCAGTTCGAGTTTCCGTTCGAGGTGATCTATCCGCAGCGCATCGAGGCCGGCAGCCTGAAGCGCAATTATGATGTGTTGCTGTTTGCCGATGGCGCGCTGCCGGCCAAGGGCGCGTGGGGCAATGAACGCCCGTCGCCACAGCCCAAGCCGGAAGACACGCCAGCCGAGATGAAGGCGATGACCGGCCATCTCACCGATCCCAAGACGACGCCCGCCATTGGCGAATTCCTGCGCAATGGCGGCGCCGTGGTCGCCATTGGCGGCTCGGCGCGTTTTGCCGAACTGGTGGGCGCGCCATTGGCGCTGGCGCAAAGCCGGATCGAGAATGGCGAAACCCGGGCGCTGGATACCAAGCAATTCTTCATCCCCGGATCGGTGCTGCGCGCGCACGTCGATAACCGCCAGCCGCTGGCTTATGGCCTACCGGCGGAGGTGGACATCTTCTTCAATCCCTCGCCCACCTTCGTGCCTGCCAGGGGCGAAGGCGCGGCAACGCCGGTTTCATGGTTCCAGGGCCGTTCCCTGCTGCGCAGCGGCTGGGCCGTTGGCGAGGAGCAACTGGCCGGCACGATTGCGGTGGCCGATATCGATGTGGGCCGCGGCAAACTGTTCGTGATGGGCCCGGAGGTTGTGCAACGCGCCCAAGCCTATGGCACGTTCAAATTCCTGTTCAACGCGCTGCATTATGGCGGTGTGGAGCGTTGAGCGCGCCGTCAGTCGGCGATGACGAGGCGGTAGCCGGCATCATGGGCCGGCTGGTGTCTCAGTTCGCCATGGCGCTGCTCCCACGCGCCTGAATTCAGATCGTCCGCCAGCCGGGCCAGGCCGTCCTCCAATCCCGGCAGCGCCCAGAATGACGAGCTGCCCGACCGGATGCGCGCATCAAGATAGGCTTCCGGCCGCCGCCAATACGCATAGAGAAAGCCATCGGTGCAATCATGTGGCACCAGCAGCGGCTCGATGCGTACGGGCCCCAGCCAGCGCGCATAATCCGCCATGGCCGGCATCTGGGCGTCGTCCAGCCGGGCCAGTTCGGGCAGATACTCCGTCAGCCACGGCCGCTGCGCCGGATCGAAGGTGAGCAGCACGATGCGCCCCTGCGTCACCCGCCGCACTTCGCGCAGGCCGGCCGCCTTGTCGGGCCAATGATGGATGGTCAGGATCGCCATCGCCGCATCGAACGCCTTGTCGGCAAAGGGCAGCGCATCGGCGTTGGCCTGCACCACGGCCGCCGCTGGCTGCCGGCGCTTGCGGATCATTTCAATCGAAGGCTCGACGGCGGTGACGATGCGGTCAGCCGGTTCATAGGATCCGGTGCCCGCCCCGACATTGATCACCCGCTCGGCCGGCCCCAGCGCGTGCGCGATGGCGGCCGCAATCCGCGCATCGGGGATGCGCAGATCGGCATAGTTGATCCCGATGCTGTCGTAACGGGCCATGGCCGGCTTACAACGGTGGTCCGGGCGGTAGCGGATTGCGGCTGCGCGGGCCCTTGCCCCACGGCACGCCCACCGACTTGGGCGCCTTGCCCGCCGGATCGGCGAGATAGGCAGTGATGTCGGCGGCGGTCTGCTTGTTGAAAGCCTCGAACCCCACGTCGCCATGGCCGATCCGGGTCGGCAGCTGCCGGGCCAGATCGGCCAGCGTCTGCAGCGCCAGGGCGCGGGCTTCCGGCGCAGTGGTGGTGCTGGCACCCAGGATCATCAGCCCATCCAGCACGGCTTTCTGCGTCACATGCAGCAGCGCGGCGCGGCGCATGATGGGCGTGCGCGGCTGATTCCAGGTGGCGTTCATCAGGGCCAGAACCACGCCATACAGCGTCACCCCCGGCACCCCGCGCGCTTGCAGGGCCACCAGCCGCGCGGCCCGATCAGGCGCCAGCAGCGGTTCGACCACCAGCGCGGCGGCAATGCGGGCGGCGCGCAGTTGGTTGAACACCGGATCGTCTGAAAGATCTTCCAGATTGCGGCCCTGGTCAGGCGTCAACTGCGTGAGCAGACTGTCCGGCAGGTCAAGCTCCTCGGGCTTCAGAAGGCTCACCAGAAGCTGCAGCACCGGAGTTTGCAAAGCGCCCGGAACCGGCTCAGTCGGCGGCAGTTTCTCGCCCTTCACCACGATGTTCGTATAAAGTCCGCCGATATATTTCACCGCGGATTCAACCTGATAGCGGTGGTGCAGATAGGCCATCCACAGTCGCAGATTCCTCAGCTCCCCCACCGGTTCGCCTGGCAGCAAGACGGAATCCGGTCCATAATTGGCCAACATGATGCGCCGTGCCGCCATTGCTTCGGCAAGGCCCACCACCGGATCGGCGCGATCATCATACCAGGTCCAGCGCGGATCGGTTTCGGGCACATAGAGCAGGCCCTGGCGGCGCATATCGGCAATCACCCCGTCCAGCCCGGCCTTTTCCTGCGCCGGGGCAAAGGGTGTGTAGCTGTAGCGCGCCATCATCACATCATAGGCGCCGATGGCCTTCTGAAAACTCTCGCTCAAATCCAGCCGGTCGTTCTTCACCATCACCCGCGGAGTCGGATATTCCATCACCGAAGCGCGGTTGTTCATGCTGCTGGCAAAGTTGTGGCCGAAACCAAGCGCATGGCCGAATTCGTGCGCCGTCAGCAGCGCCTGGCGCAGCAGCACCATGTCGCGCTGGCCCTGCGGCATGGCGGCGAACTGGCCGTTCACCAACGAAGCATCCGCCACCGTCACCCCGCTGCCATCGCCCGGCAGGCCGCCGGCATAGGCATCCCAATAATTGCCCACCGTGCGGATGCGGTGTGAATCCATCCGCACCTTGGCGCCCAGGATCTCCCCAGTGCGCGGATCGCGATAGGAGCCGCCCGATGAAAATCCGCGCTCATCGCGGTTGATCCACTGCATGTAGTTGTAGCGGATATCCTGCGCATCCATGTCCGCCGGCGCGTCCTTCGCCACCAGCGCGTTCTTGAAACCGGCGGCTTCATAGGCCTTGTTCCACCACAGCAGGCCCTGCTTCATGGCGTGGCGCACCGGCGCCGGGATGGCGGGGTCGAAATAAACCGTAATGGGCGTCACCGGTTCGGAAAGCGCCGCGCCCGGATCCTTCTTCTCCAGCCGCCAGCGCGTCACCCATTCGGTGTCGACACCGCCCGAAAACGGCGCGCTGAAATCCTTGAACTTCAACGTGGAAACCCCGATGCGCGGGTCTGCCACGCGCGGCGTATAGCCGGTGGGCGCTTTCAGGAAACTGTGGTGTACCCGCATGGTCACCTGGCCGGGCGAGGGTGCCACCTCGCGCACCAGTGCGCCGGGATTGTCGGCGGTGAAGGTCGCAAAAATCTCCAACTCGGTGTTCAGCGGATAGGCCTTGGTGCGCGCCGCGTTCAGCGCCGAACGTCCGGCATCAAACTTGTACGACCCCTGATTGGCCCGGCGCATGATCGCTTCCACGCCCGCCGCATCGCGCATCACCAGCGCGGTGGCATCCACCACGATCTTGCCCCCGGCGTCGCTCTCGATGGGCAGGCTGGCGATGATGGAGGTGGGGAAACTGTCCTTCACGCCTTCTTTGTGCGCGGCGTCGCCGGCAAGGCTGCGGAAGGCCAGATTCTGCTCCTCCACCAGTATCTTGGCTCCCACGCGGCGGAAGTGGATCAGGCTTGAATCCATCGTGCCGCGATCGAACGGCAGTTCCACCGAACCGCCGCCACTGGCCAGGCTGACGTAGTAGAGAATATCCGTATCCAGCGCCGGCACCGTCAGCAGCACGCGGCCTTTTGTGGCATCGATGCTCACCGGCATATAGGCGGCATCCTGCGCCCGAACCTCTGCAGTTGCTGCACCCGCCAGCGCCACCAACGCCGTGCCCATCAAAAACCGCTTCATGCCTGCCCCCATTGATCAATCCCGTGTCAGAGTGGCACCCGAACGCGCCTCACGAAAGCCGGCTTTTGACGCAGGCTGCCCCCTGCGCCACACTCGCCGCCCATGGACACGCCCGATCCCCTGCTGCGCTTCATCGCCGCCGCGCACCATGCCCTCAGCCAGCCCGCGCCACACCAAGCCGTGGGTGAAGCGCTGGCCCGGCTGGTGGCGCACGATGATTGGCTGCCGGCCGCCTATGCCCAGCCGCACCCGGATCATTATCAGCAATATCTGCTGCACGCCGATCCGGCGGGGCGCTTCTCCATCGTCAGCTTCGTCTGGGGCCCGGGGCAGGCGACGCCCATCCACGATCATGGCGTCTGGGGCGCCGTCGGCGTGCTGCGCGGCGCCGAATACAGCCAGGCCTATCTGGCCGACGGCACCATCCCGCCACGCCCCATCGGTGATCGCCACACGCTCCACCCCGGCGACGTCGAACTGGTCGGGCCTGAACTGGGCGACATCCACAAAGTCTCCAACGCCCACCCCGGCGTCTCAGTGAGCATCCACGTCTATGGCACCGATATCGGCCGCCATCCCCGCCACGTCTATCCGGCGCAAGGTGGCATAAAGCCCTTCATCTCCGGCTATGCCAACGGCCCCGTCACACCGGCGTTCGGCGCCGGGTTCTAGACTCGATTCCAGATAGATTGAACCGCTCATGCCGAGCGTGTCGAGGCACGCTCTGACTGTGGTGCGTGCCTCGACACGCTCGGCATGAGCGGGTTTGGTGCTTCAACCAAACTGCAATCGTGCCTAGATCACCTGCCCATCGAACGCGATCGCAGCAAACACCCCGTTCTGGCCAAAGCCGACGATATCAGCCCGGCCATCGCCGTTCACATCGGCCAGTTCACGGTGGAAGATATTGTCGCTGGTCCAGCCCTGATCGCGGCCGAAGTTGGCCACATCGAACGATGCGTTGCCAAAGGTGCCGTTAGCCTGGCCATAGGCCACGAACGTGCCGGCAACGCCAAAGCCGACAATATCGTCCCGGCCATCGCCATTCACATCGGCCAGATCGCGGGTGAACACATCCTGCGAGCTCCAGCCCTGATTGGTGCCGAAATTGCCCAAGGCAAACACCGGCGCCGCAAATGTGCCATTGGCCTGGCCCAGCGCCACCAGCGTGCCGGCGGTGCCAAAGCCGACGATATCGGCCCGGCCATCACCGTTCACGTCGCCCACTTCGCGGTGGAAGATGTTGTTGGAGCTCCAGCCCTGATTGGTGCCGAAATTGGCCAGTGCAAACGTCGCCGCGCCGAAACTGCCATTGCCGCTGCCCAGCGCCACGAAGGTGCCGGGCGTGCCAAACCCGATGATATCGGCAAAGCCATCGCCGTTCACATCGGCCAGCGTGCGGGCAAAACCATCCTGCGTCGCCCAGCCATTGGCCGGATTGAAATTGGTGGAGGCAATGGCGGGTGCACCAAAGCTGCCCCCCGCCTGCGCCAGCGACACCAGCACGCCGGCCGTGCCAAAGCCGACGATATCATCGCGGCCATCGCCGTTCACATCGGCCAGCTCGCGGCGGAAGATATTGTCCGAAGTCCAGCCCTGGTTCACCCCGAAATTGGCCACCGCCACAAACGGCTGCGCAAAACTGCCGCCAGCCGTGCCCAGTGCCACCAGCGTGCCGGCCTGGCCAAAGCCGACGATATCGGCCAGCCCATCGCCATTCACATCGGCCATCTGGCGCAGGAAGCGATCCTGCGTGCTCCAGCCGCCGGCACCAACGGTGAAATCGTTCAGGCGCGGCACCGTGGTATCGGCATATTGGCTGAGCCGGAAATCAATGCCCTGCACGCGCACGAATTCGACATTGCTCAGCGTATCGGTGCCATCTGCTGCCGAACTGAGCGTGACGACCCCGCCCGCCCCACGGCTGACCGTGATCTGCGCCCGCGTGGCATTGACGATAACCGTATCGATGCCAAGCCCGCCATTGATGATGTCGTTGCCGGTACCACCATCGATCGTGTCGTTGCCGGCCCCGGCGACGATGGTATCGTTGCCGTTGTAGCCGTTGATTGTATCCGGCCCAAGGCTGCCCAGCAGCAGATCAACGTCGAGAGTGCCGTCGAACAGGAAGCCCGTGGTGGACGACTGGAAGATGAAATCGGCAGCGGTCAACCGGGTCGGCAGGATATTGGAGAAGGTGATGGTTTCCGTGTTGCCGCCAAAGAACAGGTTCAGCCGCGCACTGGAACTGACCTGCGTCAGGAACGGCTGCAGCTGCGAAAAATCACCGATGCGCAAGGACGACAGGTCAATACGGTCCTGACCCTGCACGAAATCCGTGATGGTATCGGCATCAAAGCGCCGGATATCATAGACAAACAGGTCATTCCCGGCACCGCCCGTCAGCGTGTCATTGCCGCCGCCACCGGTGATCGCATCATTGCCGGCCCCGGCGACGATGGTATCGTTGCCGTTGAAGCCGATGAGAGTATCGGACCCAAGGCTGTCCAGCAGCACATCAATGCCGTTGCTGCCTTCGAACAGGAAACCCGTGGTGGCCGATTGGAAGATGAAATCGGCGGCGGTCAACTGCGTTGGCAGGATATCGGAAAAGGTGATGGTTTCAGCATTGCCAAAGAACACCAGATTGAGCCGCGAGCTGCCGCCCACCTGGGTGATGAACGGCTGCAGCTGGGCAAAATCACCGAAGTTCAGGGCCGACAGGTCAACAACGTCCAGACCTTGCACGAAATCCGTGATCGTGTCGGCACCAAAGCCACGGGCATCATAGACAAACCGATCATTCCCGGCGCTGCCCGTCAGCGAGTCAGTGCCAGCGCCGCCGTTGATGATGTCGTTGCCGAACCCGGCGACGATGGTATCATTGCCGTTCAGGCCACTGATCGTATCGGGCCCAAGACTGCCCAGCAGCAGATCATTGCCGCTGGTGCCACCGACCTGGAAGCCGGTGGTGGCCGTCTGAAAAATGAAATCGGCCGTGGTCAACTGCGTCGGCAGCACGTTGGCAAAGGTGATGGTTTCAGCGGTGCCGTTAAAGAACAGGTTCAGCCGCGCACTGTTGCCCACCAAAGTGATGAACGGCAGCAGCTGCGAAAAATCACCGACGCCCAGGGCCGACAGGTCAACACGGTCCTGATCCCGCACGAAATCCGTGATCGTATCGGCGCCAAAGCCGCGCGCATCGTAAACGAAAACATCTTCCCCGACACCGCCCGTCAGTGTGTCAGCGCCAGTGCCGCCGGTGATCGTATCATTACCGGCCCCGGCGAGGATGGTATCGTTGCCGATCAAGCCATTGATTGTATCGGGCCCAAGGCTGCCAAACAGCACGTCGTTGCCGCTGCTGCCTTCGACCAAGACGCCAGTCGCGTCCGACTGGAAGATGAAATCGGCCGCCGTCAACTGCACCGGCAAGATGTTGGAGATGGTAAGGGTTTCCGTGCTGCCTGCAAAAAACAGGATCAACCGCGTGCTGTTGTCCACCCGCGTGAGGAACGACTGCAGCTGCGAAAAATCACCGACACCGAGGCCCGACAGGTCAATACGGTCCTGACCCTGCACGAAATCCGTGATGGTATCGCCGCCAAAGCCACGCACATCATAAACAAACCGGTCATTACCCGCGCCGCCCGTCAGCGTATCATTTCCGGTACCACCATTGATCGTGTCGTTGCCATCATTGCCATTGATGATGTCGTTGCCACCAAAACCATTGATCGTATCGTCTTCAATGCCGCCGTTGAGCGTTTCGCCCCGGTTTGTTCCATCGATCACAGCCATAAAAATCTCCGAAGCAATACCAGCTATATGCTGGTTATAACCTTCTCCAAATAGCAAAAGCCTATTCTTGTTGGCAAGCAAGATTACGGATGGTCATTATTTTTCGACACAAAGTGGAGTAAAAGATAATTTTTATTCATCGTTATTAATCTATTGAATGGCTGCAGGCCAGAGATGTGACTTCGCTACAGACGGCAAAATTGTGAAACCGTTAGCTAGTCTCTATTGCGGTTTGGTTGACGCACCAAACCCGCTCATGCCGAGCTTGTCGAGGTACGCTCGGACTGTGGTGCGTGCCTCGACGAGCTTGGCCTGAGCGCGTCAATCTATCTGCAATCGAGTTTAAAGCGGATCAAGATGAATCGATTTGGGGTCGCATTCGCTTCCACTGGGCACGGCCCTTCATGGCGCCCAGCTGTCGCTGGGGCCTGGTTGCAAACAGGCATCCGCGGGGCAGGGCTGTTCTTGTGCGCTCGGCGCCCGATGCGGCTACCCGCCCCGGGCCTGGCCCGTCAGATCACCTGCCCATCGAACGCCAACGCGGCAAACACGCCACTTTGCCCAAAGCCGACGATATCGGCCCGGCCATCACCGTTCAGGTCTGCCAGTTCGCGGTGGAAGATATTGTCGGAACTCCAGCCCTGGTTGCGGCCGAAATTGGCCACATCGAAAGCGGCGGTGCTGAATGTGCCGTTGCTCAGGCCGTAGGCGACGAACGTGCCGGCGATGCCAAAGCCCACCACATCATCGCGGCCATCGCCGTTCACATCGGCAAGATCGCGGGTGAAAATATCCTGCGTGCTCCAGCCCTGGTTGGTGCCGAAATTGTTCAGCACCAGCGCCGCGGTCCCGAATGTGCCATTGGCCTGGCCCAGCGCCACCAGCGTGCCGGCGGTGCCGAAGCCCACGATATCGGCGCGGCCATCGCCGTTCACATCACCCACTTCGCGGTGGAAGATATTGTTTGACGTCCACCCCTGATTGGCGCCGAAATTGGCCAGGGCGAAATTGGCCGTGCCGAAACTGCCGGTGCCCGTGCCCAGCGCCACGAAGGTGCCGGGAACGCCAAAGCCGACGATATCGGCAAAGCCGTCGCCGTTCACATCGGCCAGGGTGCGGGCAAAACTGTCCTGCGAGCTCCAGCCATTGGCCGGGTTGAAGTTGGACGAACCCTGCGTGGCGGCGGCAAAGGTGCCATTGGCCTGGCCCAGCGCCACCAACACGCCGGGCGTGCCAAAGCCGATGATGTCGGCGCGGCCATCGTTGTTCACATCGGCCAGTTCGCGGTGGAAGATATTGTCGGAACTCCAGCCCTGGCTCACCCCGAAATTGGCCGTGCCGGTGATGGCCGCCGCAAAGGTGCCATTGGCCTGCCCCAGCGCCACCAGAGCGCCGAATTGCCCGAAGCCGACGATGTCGCCCAGCCCGTCACCATTCACATCGGCCACCTGCCGCGGGAAGCGATCCTGCGATGACCATCCGCCCGCGCCAACGGCAAAATTGGCCAGCACCGGCGTGCCGGGACTGTCAAAGGCAAAGGAGAACAGGCCGTCGGCAAATTCGAACAATTCGATGCCGGTGTGCACATCGGTGCCAACGCCCGAGGCAACGACGATGGCGCCATTGTTGTCCACCGTCACCGTGGCGTTGGCTCGCGTACTGCCGATCACGGCGGTATCAACGCCCAGGCCGCCGGCAATCGTATCGTCGCCGCTGTTGCCGATCAGGCGATCATCACCATTGTCGCCCAGCAGGCGATCGGGGTTGTTGCTGCCAACCAGCAGATCATTGCCATCGCCGCCCTGCACTTCGGAAATGACTGGGATGTTGCGGATGGTCGTGGATAGCGGGGCGTTCTGCAGCGACACGTTGAGCGTGTAGGTCGCCCCCGTATCAACCACCGAACCGCCAAACTTGATCACCCGCACAAAATAGGTGCCAGCGGTGGTGAGTGTGGTGGTCAGGAAGGAATCGCGGCTCGAGGTGCTGCCCGGATCAACCGGCGAGAAATCATCGTTGCTGCCGATCTGCGTGCCGGCCGAATTGAGCAATTGCACAACCGTGTCGAAGCTGGCGCCATCGATATCCAGCGTCAGCGTGCTGCCCGCCGCAGCGGTGATGGCATAGAAATCTGGCGCACCGCCCCCGGTGGCAATCACGCGGGCATGCGGCACCGTGGTGGCATTGGTGATGTTCGGATCGTCCAGCAGATCGAAGCCCGCCATCAACCACAGCGCGGTGGCGGTGCTGCCGATATTCTGCCCGCTGGTCTTGATGAAATCGGCACCATCGGCGGCGGAGAAGGTGAAGGCCCCGGCCGTCAGCACATCGTTGCCCAACCCGCCGCTGACCGCTTCGATGCTCACCAGCGTGTCGGTGCCGATCGATACGCCGCTGGCCGTTTGCGTCGCCAGGTTGACAGTGACGGCATTCAATTCACCCGAATAGTCGGCGCGATCATAGCCGGCGCCACCGTCGAGCAGATCATTGCCCAGCCCGCCGGTCAGCGTGTCGTCGCCGTTTTCACCGAACAATTGATCGTTGCCGGCGTTGCCATCAAGCACATCGTTGCCGTCATTGCCGCGCAGCGTGTCATTGCCGCCGCCAACAACCGCCGTTTGCGCGATCGTGATCTGGGTGGTGACCGACGTGGGGTTCGCCCCGGCGCTCACCACGGTGGCGGTCACCGTGTCGGCGGCGCTTACCGAAAGGCCATCAAGCGTGACATTATACTGCAGTCCGAACGGCGTCGATTGCAGGCTGGATGCAGCGATCGACCGGACAATCTGGCCATTCAGCCTGATATCGACCCGCGAAATCAACGCGATGTCGAAATCAGGCGCAAGCAGGCCAGCCGACAGTTGCGACGGGCTCACCACGCGTTCAGCGCTGTTGTTGGCAAAGCCGTCGTCAACCAGATCAAGCGCCGGCAGCGACGCCCCGGTGCCAAGGCCAAGCGCCCGGATATTGGCGTCATAAACGCCCAGCAGCGTCTCGACCTCGTCGGTGTAGCTGCCACCGTTGGGCTCGCCATCCGACATAAAGAACACATAATTGCTGCCCGATGGAAACGCCGAAAGCGCGTTGACGGCCTGGGCAAGGCCAAGATCATAAAAAGTGCTGCCGCCCGAACGCAGGGTGCGCAGTTCCTGCACCAGATCGGGCACGCCATTACCATCGGCATCCCGGCCCGGCGTACCGGTGAACTCGATCGAACTGTCACTGTCGAACACAACCAGCGCGACCCGGCCGATGTTGCCCAGCCCGGCCGCAATCAGCGAATTGTTGAGCGCCGTGAAACTGAGGATGGCACCATCGAGCAGCGTGTTCGCCGTCCCGTCGCCATTGAGATCGCCCACCGTTTCGTTGCCGGTAAAGCGATCCGACATCGAACCCGAAGTATCGATCACATAAACGATATTGATGGCGGCCGATTCCGGCGGCTGCGAACCGACATAGCCAAACACCGTGGTGGCCCCATCCGGATCGGCGCGCGCGCCGGTGAGGCTGATGGCAAGCGGTTCGCCCCCGGGCGCCGTCCCGGTGGCGGTGGTCGTCTGGCTTGGCGAGAATGGCTCGTCGCCAAACAGATTGTCGTCACCGGTCCCGCCAGTCACAATATCGTCGCCCAATCCGCCAAGCAGCGTGTCGTTGCCGCCCAGGCCGGAAACCGTGTCGTTTCCGCTGGATCCGTTGATGGTATTGGCAACCGCCGATCCGGTAAGACTGTCTGCCGCCAGGCCGCCGAAAACGCTTTCGATGCTGACAAGAACATCGCTGCCGATGCCGGCTCCGCTTGCCGTGCCAAGGCCAAGATCGACGGTGATCGCCAGCGTTTCGCCCTGATAGAAGGCGAAGTCTCCGGCGCCATTGCCGCCGTCAAGCCGGTCGTTGCCGGGGCCGCCGGTCAGGCGGTCGTCACCGTCTTCGCCGAACAATTGATCGTTGCCGATTTCGCCCGAAATAATGTCTGCGCCTGCGCCGCCCCGCACAGTGTCATCGCCGTCACCGCCCGAGATGGTGTCGTCCCCACCAGCGCCGAACAATGTATCGGCACCGCCCAGCCCGGAGATCGTATCATTGAACGCGCCGCCATACAGCGTGTCGGCAAGGGCCGTACCGATCAGGGAATAGCCCAAGGTGAGATCGATGACCGCGTTGTTGGCAAAGCGGATCTGTTCAAGCGCATTGGTGCGCCCCAGGTTCTGGCCGGTAAACAAAAGGCGCGCCGCCGTTGGAACATGGACGACCACCAGATCACTGGGGCCACTTTCCAGACGAATGTCACCCTGGCCGATCCCATTGCCGAACAACAATGTATCAAGGCCGCCGCCAGTGCCGTTATGGCTGTCGTTGCCGTCACCAATGTTCCAGCCATAGGTGTCGTTGCCGGGGCCGCCGGTAATCGCATCGTTGCCGATCCCGCCGAAGATCAGATCGTCGCCGGAACTGCCGGTGATCGTATCTGCGCCGCCGCCGCCGAACAGCTGAAAACCGTTCAGTGCATCACCAAACACGGCACCGGTGAAATTGATGCTGTCGTTGCCATTGCTGCCAAAAACGATCTCGGCATTCGGAGCGTTGGTAAAACCACTCAGCGTAAAGGTGCCGCCAAGGAACTGGCGGGCATCGACAGTGTCGAGCCCAAGGCCAGCATTGAAGGTGAAACTTCCCCCTCTAAAAATCAGCGTGTCGTTGCCATCGCCGCCATTGACGATATCAGTTCCACCGGTGACGGTAATGGTATCATCGCCGCCCAACGCATCAATTACATCGTTTCCGATCGTATCATTGATGATATCATTGCCGTTTGTACCAAAAATACTCATTTCGCCCCCGCAAACCAATACGGGCTTACATTAAGCCGAAATGAATATGAACCGCAAGCCTTGCCTTAGTACCCGGAAGTTTCCTGCAGCAACGATCAGGCGCTGAACCGCTGGAAACCGCGTGCCCTCGCGCGGTTGGTCCGGGCGGCGTTCAGATCACCTGGCCGTCAAACGCGATGGCCGCAAACACGCCGTTTTGCCCAAAGCCGACGATATCGGCCCGGCCATCGCCATTCACGTCCGCCAGTTCGCGGTGGAAGATATTGTCCGACGTCCAGCCCTGATTGCGGCCGAAATTGGCCAGCTCGAACGTGGCGGCGCTGAAGCTGCCGTCGCTCTGGCCATTGGCGACGAACGTGCCCGCCACGCCAAAGCCAACGATATCGGCCCGGCCATCGCCATCCACATCGGCCAGATCGCGGGTAAAAACATCCTGCGTGCTCCAGCCCTGATTGGTGCCGAAATTATTGAGCGCGAACGTCGCCGCGCCAAACGTGCCATCGGCCTGGCCCAGCGCCACCAACGTGCCGAAGGTGCCAAAGCCCACGATGTCGGCCCGCCCATCGCCGTTCACATCGCCCACTTCGCGATGGAACTGGTTGTCTGACGTCCAGCCCTGATTGGCGCCAAAATTGGCCAGTGCGAAATTGGCTGCGCCGAAACCGCCGCTGCCGGTGCCCAGTGCGACCAGCGTGCCGAATGTCCCAAAACCGATGATATCGGCAAAGCCATCCCCGTTCACATCGGCAAGGGTGCGGGCAAAGCCATTCTGGCTGGTCCAGCCATTGGCCGGGTTGAAGTTGCCGGAACCCAGCAAGGGCGCCCCAAAATTGCCATTGGCCTGCGCCAGTGAGACCAGTACGCCGGCCGTGCCGAAGCCAACAATATCATCGCGCCCATCGCCGTTCACATCGGCCAGTTCGCGGTGGAAGATGTTACCCGAAGTCCAGCCCTGATCCACGCCGAAATTCGCCACCGCCACCACCGGCGCCGCAAATGTGCCACCAGCCGATCCCAGTGCCACCAGCACACCGGCCTGGCCAAAGCCGACGATATCGGCAAAACCATCGCCGTTCACATCAGCCGTCTGGCGCGGGAAGCGATCCTGCGTGGTCCAGCCACCAGCGCCAACGGTGAAATTGGCGACGCGCGCGGCGCCGGGCGCTTGAAAGCTACTGAAGCTGAACAGCACCCCGTTGAACTCCGCCCGCTCGATGCTGGTCAGCGTGTCGGTGCCATCGCCATCGGGGCGCAGGTCACGAACGATGATCGTGCCGGCAGATCGCCAGATATCATAATCGCTGCGAACACCAGAGAATATGGCAACATCTGATCCGACGCCTCCATCGATAGTGTCGTTGCCGATGCCGCCCTGCAGGAAGTCATCACCGTTGCCACCATTGAGGGTGTCAGAATTGTCCGTGGCTGCTGTCTCGCTCGCACCCGCAATGCGGCCAGACACCGGGACGGGTTCTCCGATTAAGCCAGTAGCTGTCGCCGCAGGTACGTCTCCGCCGATCAGCGTATCGTTGCCGTCACCCCCATCCAATTGATCGCCTCCGGGGCCGCCGTTGATGTAGTCGGCACCAGCGTTGCCTCGGATATTGTCGGCGGCAGTGCTGCCGTCGATTGTCCAATCGGCAGCCGAACCAGCTACAAAGACGCCGTTCCCCGCGTCAACGCGGTGGTAAGGCAGTTCAATCATATTGCCCAAGCCATTGAAATCGAGGCGCTCGACGGAGTTCAGTTGGGCTACGCCGATAGCGTTATGCGAAAGTGACCAGATGCGCGCGCCCGGCGTGCGTGACAACTGCCAGTCCGACGGATCGCCAAACAATGCCAGCGTATCCGTGCCATCACCTGCGTCGATGGAGCGGACCGCAGCAATTTGAAGCCCTGCAATCGGTCTTTCCCAGAAGATACGGTTGTTCCGGTCGTCGCCGAATATCCATTGGTCGTCGGATGCCATGCGGATATCGGGTGATCGTGTCAGATCGCCGATGGCGATTTGGGTATCGGCGCTGAAACTTATTATGCCGCTGGCAAGATTCCGCCCTTGAATCGATGCCGAAAACAGGCTGTCCGGGTCACGCGCGACATCGACAAGCCTGCCGACGGTTTCAAGATACAGCCCGCTGCTGTGTTCCTCGAAGAGTTCGCCTGTCCGCGATCGGTCACTGGAAACCTTCAGTGTGGTGCCGAGCCGCAGGTTGCCGTCAGCCCGACCGGCGGGCGGTACAGGGTCGTCGGTGTGGACAATATTGAGGAGGCGGCCCCCGCTCCGATTGTTGAAGAAAAGACTGCCACCGGGCGATCCAAGGGAGAGTCCGCGGTCAGCTCGACCTGTGGACGACGCCCCATAAAACTCAAGATACTCTTGAACCATGGCGCCGCCAAGACTGTGACCAGTCAGCAGGATCTGATCGACACCGTAATTGCTCGCAAAAAAGCCTACTTTATCGAGTAATGGTCGAAACTTGGCAAAATGCTCCGATAACGGGGAAAAATCGGCGCTATCAAATAGCCAATTATCGGTGCCGCGAAAGGCGATCACGATTGTTGATCGACCGTCAGCCAACCCTGCCAGAACCAGCGCAGTCGCCTGCGGGCCGATAAGTCCACCCCCGTCTGCAGTGTAAACGCCGTTAACGAAACGATAGTCGATCCCTCCGGCATTGTTGTCATCGAATGGGGGAATGTCGAGCGAAAGCGCTGAAACAGGCTTCCAGCCGCGAGCACGCGCGCCTTCTGTTGTGCCGTAAGCTTCGACTGCAAGTGTCGCCAGCTCTACCAGAATGCTGTTGTTGGTGAGGGCGACGGTGTTTCCGAAACCGCTTCGGATGTCGAAGTTCAAGACCTCGACGCCCTTGATTTCCCAACTGACCCCAGTTGGTTCGTAGGTAATTAGTGTTTGAACTGCTTCTTGATCAAGTGCGCGCACATCATAGTCGGTTAATCGGCCCGGCAGGAACAGAATATCGCGGCCTTCACCGCCATTGATAATCTGCTGGGTGCCCAGGGACATGTCCACGACACGGGAACCCGAAGGATACCACAGGTAGTCATCGCCCGCGCCGGCATCAGCCACATCATCGCCATGGCCAAGCTGAATTACATCATTGCCCGGGCCACCGATGATGACATCGTTGCCATCGCCGCCAACAAGCGAGTCATTTCCAAAGCCGCCATCCAAACGATCATTGCCATGGCCGCCATCAAGGCGGTCGTCATCATTGCCGCCTTCGAGAATGTCGTTGCCAGCCTGCCCGTACAGGTTGTCGCGGCCAAGACCACCAGTCATGCGGTCGTTGCCTTCACTACCGTTCAGCTCGTCGTCCCCGCCGGCACCAATGAGTTCATCATCGCCCGCCATGCCACTTAGCCAATTGGACTCCTCATCCCCCTCCAGAATGTCGGCAAAGTTGCTGCCGAGCAGCGACTCGATCGACACCAACCGATCACTGCCGCTACCCAATGTGTTCTGCCACTGGCCCTGCCTCAGCAGGCTTACGTTCACACCAACAAGAGCATCGCTGTAGGTAGCGTGATCTCTGCCGTCACCGCCGTCGAGGGCATCATCGCCTTCGCCGCCAACAAGGGTATCGTCGCCTGCGTCTCCGAACAGGGCATCGGAGCCGGACCCGCCTTGAAGAAGGTCTTGATCCAGCCCGCCCGACAGTCGGTCGTTGCCTCGATTGCCAAGGATGAAATCGCGACCAGCGCCCCCCGAGATGTCGTCATCACCATCGGCAGCGAGCTCGTTGCCGTTTCCGCCATATAGAGTGTCGTCACCGTCACCGCCGAGGATCGTGTCATTCCCGTCGCCACCACGGACGCTGTCGTTACCGAGGCCGGAGTCGATCTGATCATTGCCACCCAAGCCATCGATCACATCGTTGCCGCCCAAGCCGTCGATGTTGTCGGCAACCTGGGTGCCGGTAAGCGTGTCGTTACCAGCTGTGCCAGTGATGTTTGCCACGCTTTCTTTCCTTCTCTCCCAATCGTGTCACCTTAGAACGCGAGCCGTCTTGTTGCTTTCCTCATCGTGGATGGTCTGCACGCAAATCGCCTTCGAACGCGTGATGGCGGGCTCCAGCATACACGGCAACGTACCCACATGTTCGTCCGAATTGACGCTTTTCAACTATGGATCATGGCTTTTGCCAGTGCAATTCTGATGATCTTCTCTTGACTGCGTTTTCCACCTGTTTGCGGCAATGCGGCCACCCGTCGCTGCGCATCCAGCCGCAGAGTGCACCCGGCGTGGCGCGGCGTGTCGGCCAGCTGCCAGCGGGTGAGGCGTTCGTAGTGGGCGCAGAAGCGGGCGATGGCGGCGGCGTCCATGCCCGGCCGTCCGGTGGCGCGGGTGAGGCCGGCTTCCTGCTGGGCACGCCAGCGGGGCACCGTTTCCCAATCGGGGGCGGCGAGGAAGGCAAGGGCGTCGAGCATCGCCCAGGCGCGTTGGTAGGTGCCGGCCAGCGCCTGGTTGATGTGGGTGCGCCAGATGGCGGCGGGGTCTTCGCTGGCTTCCAGATCGTTGATCGGTTCGGCGAGCAGGGCGGCGGGTTGTGGGCGGGCGCCGATGCACCAGCCTTCCAGGATGAGGATGTCGATCCGGGGGAAGTGCCGCCAGTGCTGCGGGGGCAGGCGATCGTCGGCCAGCTTGTCGAACACGGGCAGGCTCACCGGCCGGCCAGCGCGGACGCGCAGCAGCGCATCGAGCAGCAGCGGCAGATCATGCGTGCCGGGTGGCCCGCGGGTGGCGAACAGCGGGTGGATGTGGGCGGCCAGGGCCTGCCGGCGGGCGCGGGTCAGGTAGAAATCGTCGAGCGAAACGGTGACGGCCACGGGCGGCGCGATGGCGCCAGCCGCCGGATCACCGCCGCCAGCCGCCGGCCAGCGACCGGACACGCCCGGCAGCCGCTGCGCCAGCCCTGCCGCCAACGTGGACTTGCCCGATCCTTGCGCGCCGGCCAGGCCGATGATCAATGGCTGATTGCCCAGCCGGGGTTTCAGCCAGTCCAGAAGCAGGGGCAGGGCGTCCATGCCGCCACGCTGCCCCGGCTTGGCTGTGGGGGCAACCCTGCCCATCAGGAGGGCTTGCAGACAAGGCGCTGGCAGGGCCTGATGCCGCCATGAACGATTGGCCTGATATCCGCGCTGCCGTAGGCAAACTCTGCACTGGCTTTCCCGGTGACTATTGGCGGGCGAAGGACAAGGCCAGTAGCTATCCAATTGAATTTGTCGAGGCTTTGACGCGCGAAGGCTGGCTTTCGGCGTTGATTCCGGAAGAATTTGGCGGCTCTGGCCTGCCGCTTTCGGCGGCCTGCGCCATCCTGGAGGAGATCCACGCCAGTGGCGGCAATGGCGCGGCGGCCCACGCGCAAATGTATGTGATGGGCACGCTGCTGCGCCATGGTTCAGCAGCACAGAAAGCCCAATATTTGCCGGCAGTTGCACGCGGTGAGCTGCGCCTGCAGGCCTTTGGCGTGACGGAGCCGACATCGGGCAGCGATACGCTGAGCCTGCGCACCACGGCGGTGCGTGATGGTGACAACTATCTGATAAACGGCCAGAAAATCTGGACCAGTCGTGCCGCGCAGAGCGATCTGATGGTGCTGCTGGCCCGCACCACGCCCAAGGACCAGGTCGCCAAGCGCACCGAGGGGCTTTCCGTGTTCCTGCTCGACATGCGGGACTGCCCGGGGCTTTCGATACAACCGATTGAAACCATGATGAATCATGGCACGACGGCGGTGTTCTTCGACAATGTGAAGATCCCCGCCGCCAACCGCATCGGGGAGGAAGGCCAGGGCTTCCGCTATATCCTGTCTGGCATGAATGCGGAGCGGATCCTGATCGCCGCTGAGTGTATCGGCGATGCCCGGTTTTTCCTTGATCGTGCAACCGGTTACGCAAAGGAGCGCCAGGTGTTTGGCCGCCCCATCGGCCAGAACCAGGGCATCCAGTTCCCCTTGGCCCAGGCCCACGCCCGCGCCCATGCCGCCAAACTGGTCGTCGCCGATGCCTGCCGCCGTTACGAGTCCGGCGAAGTGGCGGGGGCGGAGGCCAACATGGCCAAGATGCTGGCCGCCGAAGCCAGCTGGCAGGCCGGCGAGGCGGCGATGCAGACTCTGGGCGGTTTCGCCTTCGCCGCGGAATATGACATCGAGCGCAAGTTCCGGGAAACACGGCTTTATCAGGTGGCGCCGGTCTCCACCAACCTCATCCTGGCCTATATCGCCGAGCATGTGCTGGGCCTGCCCAAGAGTTATTAGGACTGGCAAAAACCGCAATCGACGGCGGAGCCCACAAGCGTAGGGTGCGCCGGTCAATCCAAGGAGAGTTTCAATGGCCGAAGCCTATATCATCGATACCGTTCGCACGCCGCGTGGCATTGGCAAGGTGGGGAAGGGCAGCCTGGCTGATATGCACCCGCAGCACCTCGCCGCCGCCGTGCTGAAGGCGGTTGCCGAACGTAATCACATCAACACTGCCGAAGTGGACGATATCATCTGGTCGACCTCCACCCAAAAGGGCAAGCAGGGCGGTGATCTTGGCCGCATGGCGGCGCTGGATGCCGGCTATGATCTGAAGGCCAGCGGCATGACGCTGGATCGCTTCTGCGGCGGCGGCATCACCGCGGTGAACCTGGCCTCTGCCCAGATCATGAGCGGCCTGGAAGACCTGCTGATCGCCGGTGGTACCGAGATGATGAGCTATACCGCCACCATGGCGCAGGAAGAGCGCGCCGCCGGCCTGCCGCCGATGATGATGGGCAGCGGCAATGCCCGTTTGCAGGCGCATCACCCGCAAAGCCACCAGGGCGTGTGCGGTGACGCGATCGCCAGCATGGAAGGCATCAGCCGCGCCGATGTCGATGCGCTGGGCCTGGAAAGCCAGAAGCGCGCCGCGCAAGCCATTGCCGAAGGGCGCTTTTCCAAGAGCGTGATCCCGGTTTATCGTGAAGACGGCACGCTGGCGCTGGATCATGAAGAGTTCCCGCGCCCGCAGACGACGATGGAAGGCCTGAGCCAGCTGGAGCCAAGCTTCACCAAGATCGCCGACATGCCGCTCGACGCAGCTGGCACGACGTTCCGCAAGCTGATCAACGCCAAATATCCCGATCTGAAGATCGAGCATATGCACCATGCCGGCAACTCGTCGGGCGTGGTTGATGGCGCGGCCGCCGTGCTGCTGGCCAGCAAGGCCTATGCCGAAAAGAACGGCCTGAAGCCGCGCGCCCGCATCGTGACGATGGCCAACATGGGCGATTGCCCGACGCTGATGCTCAACGCGCCGGTGCCGGCCGCCCGCAAGGCGCTGGCCAAGGCTGGGCTGACGGTGGACGATATCGATCTGTGGGAAATCAACGAAGCCTTTGCCGTGGTTGCGGAAAAGTTCATCCGTGATCTGAAGCTTGATCGCGACAAGGTGAACGTTAATGGCGGCGCCATTGCGCTGGGGCACCCGATCGGCGCCACGGGTTCGATGCTGATCGGCACCGTGCTGGACGAACTGGAGCGCCGCGATCTGAAGCGCGGCCTGGTCACCATGTGCGCCGCCGGCGGCATGGCCCCGGCGATCATCATCGAGCGCATGTGATGATGTCCCTCTCCCTTCATGGGAGAGGGTGGCGAGCGCAGCGAGACGGGAGAGGGTGTGTCGGGAGCGAGCACCCCCTCTCCCTCCCACCGCTGCGCGGCGGGCCCCTCCCTCTCCCGCAAGGG
>Ga0075157_10000829_pt1 | contig 21606 bp, 11 predicted proteins | sample JI81BgreenDNA_FD_70967 | JGI IMG/M metagenome (GOLD analysis project Ga0075157, IMG submission 70967) | Wastewater effluent complex algal communities from Wisconsin, to seasonally profile nutrient transformation and Carbon sequestration -... | ecosystem: Engineered > WWTP > Effluent > Algae...
AATCGATCCTAGACTCTAGGAAGCCTTCCTAGTAAGAACATAACAAGAACACAAGTGCAAAGCGAGTCTGGAATCATGGAGCTTCTGGAGCAGATCGAGGAATATCTGGCGCGAACCCGGACGTCGCCGAGCACTTTCGGTCGACACGTCGTCGCTGATCCTCGCTTTGTTCATGACCTTCGGGAAGGGCGTAAACCAAGGCGGAAAACCTGCCAAAAAGTCTCGGATTTTCTCGCAGCGTCAGAAAGAGTTAACCGGGGGTAGATAAGCCCAGCAGGCTCTTCATCGACTCCGAATCCCATTGCATCGGCTCTGAGCATCCAGTAGGTCTACCCGTACAGAAACTGGTTTAGACAAGTTTCTTGGGGGGCGGGTATGGACAGAGAATCGGGACTACGGCGCGGAGTTGAAAGCCGCCTCGAATTCATCGAATTCAGGCTCTTCTGGGAAGGCCATGTCAACCGCAGTGACCTGATCGATGTTTTCGGCGTTTCGATCAACCAGGCTTCGACGGATCTGAACAGATATCTTGGCCTGGCTGAAGCCAACATGGTCTACGATAAGAGCGCTAGGACTTACGTTCGTAGCTCTTCCTTCACCCCCGTATTCCACCAGCCCGACGCAGCCCAATATCTCTCCCAGCTCAGATCGCTCTCTGATGGAATCATTAGCGCCGACGACAGCTGGATCGGAGGCTTGCCCCGTTTTGCCTGTGCCCCGACGCCCGCACGGGGTGTGTCGCCCAAAACTCTGAGGGCCATCGTGACAGCGATCAAGCGGCACGAGGCGATCGAAGTCTTCTACCAATCGATGTCTTCCCCTGAGCCTGCTTGGCGGTGGATCGAGCCCCATGCCTTGGTGTTTGACGGGTTCAGATGGCATGCTCGCGCGCATTGCCCACGCAGCAGCGCCTTCAAGGACTTTGTACTCTCGCGCATCACCGATACCCGCTCATCAAAGCCTGCTGATGCGCAGTCTTCGGGCGATAGCGATTGGGAAGAGCAGGTTGATCTCCAGATTGCGCCACATCCCGAACTGAGCGCTGGTCAGCGCAAGGCGATCGAGCTCGACTACGGCATGGAAAACGGCGTGACGATCATCCCGGTCCGGCGGGCAATGCTTTACTACGCACTCAAACGGCTCGGATTGGACACGGATCCTGCGGCGCGCCGCCCTCAGGATCAGCAGATCGTGCTCTTGAATGCAGACAAGGTGGCGCTCTCGCTCGGGAACGGCGCCAACTTATGACTCAGAAGGCAAATACCTCAAAATATCGGATGTCTTTCGGCACCGGCGGCCTATTCCTGAACGAGAGCGTCGCAATTGCACGTCTCTATCAGGATTTGGGAGACTGGACTGCGGTCAAAAAGGCCGCAGGCGAACAGGGCGTCATCCCCTTCCGGAAACAATCATCGGTGACCCGCTCGGTCCGGGAGATCGCCAATCGCCTCGAAGTTCTCAAGGCGGATGAGATCGATCTGCTTTGTCATGGTGATTACGCGGATCAGCTTTCGGTCCTCTGGCTGGCATTGTGCCGGGGCTATCGGTTCATCGGTGAGTTCGCGGTTGAACTCCTGTCCGAGCGTTTTCTCAGTTTCCGAACCCACATCACCTACGACGACTTCGATGCGTTCTACGCGGCCAAGGCTGAATGGGAGCCCGAGCTTGAAGCCCTCAGCACTTCGACCCGCGAAAAACTGCGTCAGATCCTGTTTAGGCTCATGAGAGAGGCGGGGATCCTTAACCAGGAGGATCATATTTGTCGGGCGCTGCTCTCGCCGAGCTTCATGGTCCTGATGGCCCAATCCGACCCGCATGAATTGCGATATTTCCCGGGCGCAGAGCTCGGCAGGCAAAGGGGTGCCTGATGACAAGAGATACGAACACGATGACTCCACGAGAGCGTCAGGACCATTTGCTCGAAGTCGTTTCGAGCCAGCGCTTTCTCAGAAAGCTGGGACTTGGCAACGAGGTGCCCTTCTTCATCTGCCCGTTCCCGGCCGTCGATGCTGTGGACATGGAACAGGTGCGGGGGCAGCTCGTCAGGCAACTTGTCAATCGCGGTGTGACGGCGCTCGATATCAATCTCTATGATCTGGCGATCGATATGCTGCGCGAGCGCGGGATCTGGGATGAACTGATCGCTGCCGAGCAAGGCGTCACAAAAGACGAGCTCAAGGAACTGCTGCAGAACGTCCTTGATCCCGAAACGCACCTCATCCCCGAAATCGGTAAGAGGCTTGCAAGCCAATCATTTGACGTTTTGTTCCTTTCCGGTGTCGGCGAGGTCTTCCCCTACATCCGTTCGCATAACGTGCTGAACAATCTGCAGAGTACGGCCAAGGAAAAGCCAACTATAATGTTTTTCCCTGGGAGCTACACACACGCTTTGGCCAGCGGAGCCTCGCTGGATCTTTTTGGAATTCTGCACGATGATAAATATTATCGTGCGTTCAACATCTTCAATTACGAGGTCTGAGGGGGCCGATATGACCATTTTGCGTGACATATTCGATAAGCCCGTCGACCGTCCGATTGAAGGTGTCATCAAGGCAGACGATGACGCGAGCCTGCGTATTGAGCTCGAGGAATATGTTCTCACCAACGAGATCGAGAAGCAGATCGAGAAGTTTCTCGACGCCTACAAAAACTACACAACCGCTAATGGCGTCTGGATCTCCGGCTTTTTCGGTTCCGGTAAGTCGCACCTTCTCAAGATGCTGGCGATGGTGCTTGAGAACCGCAAGGTTGACGGAGCAACAGCCTATGAGCTGTTCAAGGACAAATGCGCGGATAATGAAATCCTCTCAGCCGACCTGAAGCGTGCAGTTTCGATCCCGTCGAGGAGCATCCTGTTCAACATCGACCAGAAGGCCGATGTCATTTCCAAGGACCAGATCGATGCGCTGTTGTCGGTTTTCCAAAAGGTCTTTGATGAAGCCTGCGGCTACTACGGCAAGCAGGCTCACATTGCCCAGTTTGAACGCGATCTCGACAGCCGAAATGTCTTCAGCGCTTTTAGAGAGGCCTATCAGGCGATCGCCGGCAAACCCTGGGAGCGCGGGCGAGAGCAAGCCCTGCTCGAGGGATCCAACATCGCCAATGCTTATGCAAAAGCGACTGGTGCCGACGCGTCTGAAGCAGCCGGAATTCTCAACAAGTACCGCTCAGATTATAAGGTCTCGATCGAGGATTTTGCCGACAAGGTGAAGGCCTACATCGATGCTCAAGGCAAGGATTTCCGCCTCAATTTCTTCGTTGACGAGGTCGGCCAATACATCGCTGACAACGTCAAGTTGATGACCAACCTCCAGACGATCGCCGAGAGTCTGAACACCAAGTGCCGTGGGCGGGCCTGGATTATCGTAACAGCGCAGCAGGACATGAATGCCGTCATTGGCGACATGGACGAGCGCCAGGAAAATGACTTTTCCAAGATCCAGGCGCGTTTTGCCAATCGCATGCCGCTCAACAGCGCTGACGTGGCAGAGGTGATCCAGAAGCGCCTGCTGAAAAAGACAGAGCTTGGGGTTGAGAGCCTCTCCGATCTGTACCGCCGTGAGAGCAACAACATGCGTACGTTGTTCGATTTTGCGGATGGTTCGATCCACCTCAAGAATTTTGAGGATCGCGACCACTTCATCCACAGCTACCCGTTTATCCCTTACCAGTATTCGCTGTTCCAGATGGCCATCCAGGGGTTGTCCCAGCACAACGCATTTGAAGGCCGGCACAGTTCGGTCGGCGAGCGTTCGATGCTGGGCGTGTTCCAGGAGGTCGCCATTCATCTGGCTGAACTGGCGCTTGGCCAGATTGCGACCTTCGATCTCATGTTTGAGGGAATCCGCACAGCGCTCAAATCGAGCGTTCAGCAATCCATCCAGATTGCCGAACGCAACCTTGGGGACGAGTTCGCCACGCGCATTCTAAAGGCCCTGTTTCTCGTCAAATACGTGAAGCCCTTCAAGCCGACGGCCCGCAATATCGCCATTCTCATGCGAGAGAAGTTTGACGAGGATGAAACCGCGCTCAAGCGCCGGGTCGAGGCGGCTGTGAGCTTGCTCGAGCAAAACACCTACATCCAGCGCAATGGCGACCTCTTTGAATTCCTGACCGACGAGGAAAAGGATGTCGAACAGGAGATCAAGAACGTCGATGTCGACGCCACCGAGGTTGCTCGGGAGTTGGAGGCGCTGATCTTCGATGGGGTAATCAAGGACCGTAAGATCCGCCATGACGGGGCGGCTCATGACTACTCATTTGCCCGCAAGCTCGACGATCGCCTTCAAGGACGGGATTACGAGCTTTCGATCAATGTCGTCACGCCTTTCCACGAGCATAGCGGCAATGCCGAGGCCCTGCGTATGGGCAGCATGTCAAACGACGAACTGGTGATCCTGCTCAAGGCAGACGACCGCTTCGCCCGTGACCTGGTCATGTACAAGCAGACCGAGAAGTATGTCCGCCAGACCCGGGCGACTGCTCCCCAAGCCTCGATCGAACGGATCATCAGCGAGAAGGGTCAACAGAACGCGAACCGCTACCGGGATCTTTCTACCCGGGCGAGAACGCTGGTTGCGGAAGCGCAGCTGTTCGTCCGCGGTGAGGAACTGGATTTGCGGGGCGAGGATCCGCAGGCGCGGGTCAGGCGGGCATTCCAGATGCTGATGGACAAGGTTTACACTAATCTGCCGATGCTGCGCGGGGCGACCTATGCCGAGGCCGATATCGGCCGCTTCCTGAGGCAGGCTAACGACGGCGCGTTAATTTCGGGCGCCAGCAACCTGACCGAAGCCGAGCAGGAAATACTCAACTTTGCGCAAGGCAACGTCCGAACCGGTGTTCGCACCTCAGTCAAGGCGATCGTCGAGAAGTTCGAGGTCAAGCCCTATGGCTGGCCCAATGCCGCGATCCTCTGCACTGTCGCCAGCCTGTTTGCCCACGGCAAGCTGGAAGCCCGCTCGGATGGCGCGCCACTGGAGGGGGACGCGCTGGAAAAGGCGCTGAAGAATGCGCATGCGCTCGCGAACATAGTTCTCGATCTGCAGGTGGAGTTCACCGCCAACCAGGTGCGTACCCTGCGGGAATTCTATGCCGAGATGTTCGACAGCCAACCTGTCGCTTCCGAGGCAAAGGCCCTGGGCAAGGAAACGGGAGAGGCTATCACGAAGCTGGTGGCTGAACTGGCTGCGCTAGAGGTGCAAATCCAGAATTATCCCTTCCTCGCGGCGATCACGCCGGTCATCGCGAAGCTGCGCGAGGTGGAGAGCAAAGCCTATGGCTGGTACTTCACCGACCTCCCTAGGCATACAGACGCATTGCTCGATGCGAAGGAGCAGGTCATTGACACTATCCGACGCTTTATGGGCGGGGCCCAGCGCAAGATCTATGATGAGGCCCGCAACTTCCTCGCCGAGCAGGCAACGAACCTGTCCTACACCGGCAGCACTCAGGCCGAAGCGATCCGGGCAGTTCTGGCCGATCCGCTTTGCTACAAGGGCAATGCGATCCAGCAGGTTAAGGCTGAGCTCGACAAGCTGCGTGCCAATGTCGATGCGCTACTGGTGCAGGAGCGCGACAGCGCTCTGAAGGGTCTGGCCGAGCTCAAGGCCAAGATCGAGGCAGTACCAGAATTCGTGCAGCTGGATGCAGCTGCAAAGGCTGAGATCCTCAGCGAGTGCGAGGCCGCTGAGACCAGCGTCCGCAATGCCAAACTGGTGGCCATGATCCGCGAGCGTACCGCCAATTTCCGATCGGAAACCTATCCAGCATTGCTCGGGAAGGTCGCCCGGCTGGCAACACCGCCGGCGCCACCCGCACCCCCTGCCACCGAGCCGCCCCAGTCGGGAGAAAGCAAGGTGCGTGAAGCACCAGGCGGAGGGATTACGCCGCAGCCAGCTCCGGCTCCCTCGCCACTGGAATATGTCTCGACCGCCAATCTCAAGGTCAGCTTCGCGAGCCCGTATCTCGCCAGTGAGGCGGACGTTGAAACGTACCTTCAATCCTACCGCGAAACCCTGCTCGCCGAAATTCGGACCGGCAAGAGGATAACGGTCTGATGATTGCAGGCATTGAAATCGAGAATTTTACGGCGTTCGGGAACGTGAATATCCCGCTATCGCCGCGCATCAACGTGATCATCGGTTCGAACGGAACCGGTAAAACTCATCTGCTGAAAGCAATCTACGCGCTTGCGATCGCAAGCCAGCCAGCATCGGCGGTTGAGGGCTCAGAGAAGGACGTAAACGCGCAGCTGACGAACAAACTTCTGCGGGTATTTTCTCCGGGCGAGAGCAGGATTGGTGCACTGCGAGCCCGGGGAACGTCTGGAGGAGCCAAGCTGTGCCTGACGGGCAGCGACGACACACGTGTTGCCATTTCATTCAACAGCAATTCCAGGGGCGTTCAAGTAGAGAAAGACGCTCGCTCCGAAGCGCAGTCCCGCCCCGTGTTCATCCCGACTAAGGAAGTCCTGTCTCTCGTTCGCGCGATGCAGAACGAAAGTCATGATCGGGCTACTGTCGAGATGATTTTCGACGACACGTACCTTGACCTCGCCGCACTCCTCGCCACCCCTGGTTTCGAAGATGAGGCCACTGGCCTAGCGGAGGACCCTAGGCTCTCAAACATCGTCCGCGAATTGGTCGCTCTCGTCGGGGGGCGATACCGCTGGACGAATGAAGGCGGGTTTCAGTTTGAACCCGGGGAATATGAGGAAAGGGCCGATCCGGACCGGTCGCGCGCCAAAACCGCGCAGATGTATCAGGACTCCACGGTCCTGCGATTTGCCTCCAAAGGCGGGGAACCACTGTCCAGCGCCATGACGGCCGAAGGGTACCGGAAAATTGGTGTACTGCATCGCCTGCTCTGCAATGGATCGATCAGCCCGGGCAGCACCGGTATCCTATTGTGGGATGAGCCAGAGGCGAACCTGAATCCCGCGCTCATGAAAGAGGTGGTTCAGGTACTCCTCGAGCTATCGCGCAACGGCCAGCAGATCATTCTCGCTACGCACGATTATGTCTTGTTGAAATGGTTCGATTTGCTCTCAGATGAGGGCAAGGAAGATCACATTCGCTATCACGTCATTGCTGAAGCAGCAGGTAATCAATCGATCTCAGTTCAATCCATCGATGATTACTCCCGCATCGCCGAGACTGGAATATCCCAAACTTTTAGTGACTTGTACGATGCTGAGATCGACCGCTCGCTGGAAGGCGTCAAGCTGTGACGACCGTTCAGGAGTTCGATCTGGAATTGACCTTTCAGGAGGCTAATCGCGTCATTCATTTTGACGACTCTGCGTATCATGGAGCAAGTACCGCGAAGCGGGTCGATTTTATCGCGGAGTATGAGGGCCGTGATATCTTCGTTGAAATAAAGGATCCGGATGCCCCTGCTGCAGAGAACGCTGAAGCATTTGAGAAGAAACTAAAATCCGGAGTGCTTGTGCAAAGCCTCTCTGGCAAATTTCGGGACACGCTATTCTTTCGGTCAATCCAAGGGAAAGGTGATCGCGAGATCATCTACATCGCACTAATTTCCATGGAAAAACTGGATAGTGCACTGCTTCTGGCGAAGCAGGACGAACTTACAAAATCAATTCCTCTGTCTCATGCTGATTGGGAACGGGACTGCGCCACCAGCTGCATCGTGCTGAATGTTGCGCAGTGGAAAAACAAATTCGGAGATCATTCCCTCCGGCGCATAAGTGAAGGGGCAGCTGCCTGATGGATACCTCCAAGCTCAAGAAATTCGCGCAGTTTGCCCGCCGCACCCTGATCACGCAGGTTGGTGCCAAGCTTGAAGCCGTCGTTGCCGATAACTCATCAGCTCGGCGCGAGCATCCCGATGCAATGAGGAAGCTTGAAGCCGCGATCGCCAAGGACGGGAAAGATCAAGTGATCGAGCGGGTTGCCTATACCTGGTTCAATCGCTTCTCGGCGCTTCGCTTTATGGACATGAACGAGCTGAGCCCGGTTCGCGTTGTATCGCCTGTCGCAGGCCAGTTTCAGCCAGAGATCCTGGCGGAGGCCAAAGCCGGGCATATGGACGAAGGCCGCGTGCCTGACAGGATCCGCGAACAGGTCCGCAGCCTGCTTGATGGCCGCACGCCCAGTGCGGATGCTCAGACCGAGGCCTATCGGCTTCTCATCGTCGCCATTTGCAATGATCTGCACAAGGGGATGCCGTTCCTGTTCGAGCGGATCGACGATTACACCGAGCTTCTGCTTCCGGACGACCTCCTGTCGAACGCCTCGATCCTCGCCTATGTGCGCGAGGCCATGACGCCGGACGTTTGCGAGGATGTCGAGGTCATCGGCTGGCTCTACCAGTTCTACATCTCGGAGAAGAAGGACGAGGTTTTTGCCGGGCTGAAGAAGAACAAGAAGATCACCGCGGAAAACATTCCAGCGGCGACGCAGCTGTTCACCCCGCACTGGATCGTGCGCTATCTGGTGGAGAACTCGCTGGGGCGGCTGTGGCTGCTGAACCGGCCGGGCTCGAAGCTGGCGGCGAAGATGGACTACTACATCGCGCCGGAAGAGCCAGAGACCGATTTCCTGCGCCTTTCCCGGCCAGAGGATATCCGCATCTGCGATCCGGCCTGCGGGTCGGGCCATATGCTGACCTATGCCTTTGATCTACTTTACACGATCTATGAGGAGGAGGGGTATGAGGCGACCGAAATTCCGGCGCTGATCCTGACCCACAACCTCTACGGGATCGAAATTGACGACCGTGCCGGCGCGCTGGCGGCATTTGCGCTGGCGATGAAGGCCGCGACCAAACTCGGGCGGCGGAGGTTCCTGCGGCAGGCGGTGCAGCCGAACATCTGCGTGCTGCAGGATGTGCGCTTTACCCAGTCCGAGATGCGGGACGTTGCCGCAGTGGTGGGAAGCGACCTGTTCACCGCTGATTTTCGCGAGACGATGGGGCAGTTCGAGCAGGCCAAGAACTTCGGCTCGCTCATTGTGCCGAAACTGCGCGATCCTGCCGAGGTGGCGCGGGTTGTGCAGCTGAAGGATTTTGGCGGCGACCTGCTGCTGCGCGAAGTGCAGGAACGGGTGTTGAAGGTGCTGGAGATGGCAGAGGCCCTTTCCCCCAAATATGATGTCGTCGTGGCCAACCCTCCCTATATGGGTTCGAAAGGTATGAATCGTGACCTTTTTGAATGGCTTAGGGAGAATTACTCAAATGTTAAGTCCGATCTATTTTCGGCTTTTATGCAGAGAATATCCGAAAGATTGGGTCGGTCAGTCTGGTTTGGCATTATGTGCCCAAATGTCTGGATGTATCTTTCTTCGTACGAGGACTTACGGCATGGCTTGTTGAGTGGTTCTGCTATAACTTCACTGGTCGAATTGCCGCTATCAGGGTTTAAAGGCGCAACCGTTCAAATCTGTGCCTTCACAGCGCGCTCGACACAAGATCCGGCAGAGGCGGGTGATTTCATTCGCCTTGTGTCGTTTCGAGGTGGTGATGTTGAGATGTCTGAAAAGATGCTTGAAGCTGTTTCCTCAGCGACGTGTGAATGGCGCTTCAGAGCCGCGAGTTCTACTTTCAATAGAATCCCTGGCTCTCCGATTGCGTACTGGGTTAATGAAGAAACCGTCGAAGCATTCTCGAAATTTCCCAAATTAAATGAAGTAGTAAGGTCTGCTTATGGCCTTATTACTATGGATAACGAAAGATTCGTTAGGTCATGGTATGAAGTAGATTCGAAAAACATCAGCATTTTTGAAAGCGAGCGTGATCGCTGGGTCCCGTTCAATAATGGTGGAGATTTCCGTCGCTGGTACGGTAATGGCATGCACGTCGTCCTGTGGGAGAACGATGGTCGTGACGTGAAGGATTTTGCGAAGGAAAAAAATGGAAGTATTTCACGAACTGTCGTTGGGCAGAAATTCTATTTTTCACCAGGCATCTCATGGAATGCGATTTCTGCTGGAAACATAGGGGTTCGATCATTCGAGGGAGGGTATATCTCTTCGAACGCGAGTATGTGTGCCTTTGGAAGTCCCGAGAGTTTGCTTTCGTGCTGCGCCTTGCTCAATTCTAAGGTCGGGCTTCATTTTCTGAGAATTCTCGCTCCGACGGTTAATTTTGGGGCAAGTCAGATTGCGCTTGTTCCAGTTGGTACTGTCAGCGGAGATCCGTCCCCCGTGAAAACCACGGAGAATCTCATAGAATTGGGTCGAATCGATTGGAACTCTTATGAAACTTCCTGGGATTTCGTCAGCCTCCCGCTGCTCGCACCTGATCTTCGTGGCGATAGGCTGGAGGAAAGCTACGCCCGCCTGCGGGCCCACTGGCAGACCATGACGGATGAGATGCGGCGGCTGGAGGAAGACAACAACCGCATCTTCATCGAAGCCTATGGGCTGCAAGATGAGTTGACGCCCGAGGTGTCGATCGAGGACATCACCCTCACTTGCAATCCTGCCTATCGCTATGGTGGCAAGGCAAACGAAGTTGAACTCGAGGGGCGACTGCTAGCCGACACTATATCCGAATTCCTGCACTATGCCGTGGGATGCATGCTCGGTCGCTACAGCCTTGACGCGCCCGGCCTGATCCTGGCCAATCAGGGCGAAGGCCTCGCGGACTACCTTGCTCGCGTGCAAGAGCCCACATTCGAACCGGATGCCGACAACGTCATCCCGGTGCTCGACGGCGACTGGTTCGCCGACGACATCTCAGAGCGTTTCCGCAAGTTCCTCCGCGTGACCTTCGGCGAAGCAAAGTTTCAGGAAAATCTGGCCTTTATTGAGGGCGCCCTAGGCAAGAAAATCCACAAGTGGTTTAACCGCGACTTCTATGACTACCACGTCCGCCGCTACAAGAAGCGCCCGATCTACTGGATGTTCGCCAGCCCCAAGGGCAGCTTCCAGGCGTTGATCTACATGCACCGCTACCGGCCGGACACGGTCAGCGTGGTGCTGAACGATTATCTGCGTGAGTACCGTAACAAGCTGGAGGCCCACCGCAAAGCTCAGGAGGCGCAGAGCATAAACCCCGAAGCCACGCCCGCCCAGAGGACTAAGGCGCTCAAAGAGGTAAGCGAGGCAACCAAGGTAATCGAAGAGCTCGATGGCTATGAGCGCGACGTGCTTTACCCGCTTGCCACGCAGAAGATCGAGATCGATCTCGATGATGGGGTGAAGACCAACTACCCTAAGTTCGGCGCGGCACTCAAGCCCATCAAAGGGCTGTCGGATGCGGATGACTGAGTATGAATGATCGCATCGCCAAAGGGCTGGAAGCGGCTTTCGACCGGCACCGCATCGTGTTCTGGACCGATACGGCCCGCGAACTCCGCGATACGTTCGATACGCTGGAGCTGCCCGGGGTCGAGAAGATCGCGCTCGCCAACAACGAGTTCGCGGTAAAGCACCGGATCCTGCGCGAGGCGCCGCAGGGGCGCTTCCTGATCTACAGTGAAGGGCCCGAACCAGCGCTGATCGACAACTGGCTGCTCGATGTGCAGCTGGCCCACGGCACGTTCAAGGCGGATCAGGCGGCTTTGTGGTTGTCTGAATTGGGCTTGGGACTAGGCCTTGAGGATGTGGTGCGGGCCCACGGGGAGTTCTTCCGTTCCGCCCGCAGACTAGAACAGTTGAAGCGGCTTGCCCGCAACGATGACACGGCGAGCGCATTGCGCCTGAAGATGCTAAGCGTGTGCGCCGGCGGCGAAGGCGGGTTCGATTCCGTTGTCGAGCGGCTGCTGGCCGACCTTGCTGCGGACACCGACGAAGCCATCCGCCTGATGGAGCGGGCTGGCCTTGGCTCGTTCCTCTGGGACCAGATGGGGCGGCATTATGGCTATACAGCCGTGCAGCCCAGCGTTGAGGATTTCGCAGTCTCCTTGTTCAAGGCCTGCTATGCCATGGGTCTGGGAGAAGCCGGAGGCCTCTCACCCGAGGCGCTGGTCTTCTTCCGCCGCTGGAAGAACAACCGTCACGCGGCCCAGGCCTTCGAGGCACTGTCCTCGGCCTATGCCAACGTGCTGGGCGTGCGGACGGATCTTGAAACGCGCGATTTCCGCGACCTTATCGAACTCGACTATTTCGAGGACATCGATCGGGCGATCATCGTTGCCCTCGTGCGGGGTGTCTCGGCGCGAACTCTCGCGGCGGGGGACGTAGCAAGCTGGATCCGCCAGCGCCGCCAGAGCTACTGGTACGACCGATTCCGCGATCTCTATGAGGCGATCGGCTACGCGGCTGAATTCCACGCGGCGATGGCGCAGGTAAACCTCGGCATGACCAGCCTGGCGGAAGGCGTCAGTCGCTATGCCGGAAACTGGTTCCGCATCGACCAGCTCTATCGCAAGTTCATCTACCACATGCAGAAATCGGGTCAGGCCAGCCTCATGGCCGAGCTCTATGAGCAGGTGGAGAACCATTATGTGAACAGCTATCTGCTCCGCCTCAACGACAGCTGGCAGGTCCATGTCGATGCAGCACCGAAGTGGGATGCCGCGCCTGTGCCGGCCCAGCGGACATTCTACGCAACCCATGTCGCTCCTTATCGACAGAAGGATCAGAAGATCTGCGTCATTATTTCTGACGCCATGCGGTATGAGGTGGCGGAGGAGCTATTGGCTCGGGTCCGTGGGCTCGATCGCTATGACGCAGAGATCGAGCCGATGCTTGGATCGCTGCCGACCTATACCCAGCTCGGCATGGCCTCGCTGCTTCCCAACCGCGATCTGCAGATCGCTGACAACGACACCAGCGCGGTGATCGTTGACGGGCAGAGCTCGCAGGGGACCGAAAACCGGAAGAAGATCCTCGCCCAGGGACGCGAGGGAGACCGGACGACTGCACTGCTGGCCGACGACCTCCTCAAGATGCAGCGAGACGACTACCGGGCGCTGTTTCGCGATCACGACGTCATCTACGTCTACCACAATCTGATCGATGCGACCGGCGACAAACCGGCCACGGAGGATCGAGTATTCGAGGCTGCCGAAAAAACACTCGACGAGCTGGTTCAGCTCGTCAAAAAGCTGGCGGCCGCCAATGCCAACAATCTGCTGATCACCGCAGACCATGGTTTCATTTACCAGCACCGGCCCATCGATGAGAGCGACTTTTCGGGTTCTGAAGTGGTGGGCGAAACCATCTTGTTCCGCAACCGCCGCTTTGTGCTTGGACATGGCCTGAAACCCCAACAGGGGCTCAAGCTCTACAAGCCGGGAGAGGCGAGGTTGCAGGGTGATGTTGAAATCCTGATCCCCAAGTCGATCAATCGCCTGCGGCTTAAGGGCTCAGGTAGCCGCTTCGTGCACGGCGGCGCCACGTTGCAGGAGGCGGTGGTTCCAGTCGTCCGGATCAACAAGAAGCGTCAGAGTGATACGTCCATTGTCGATGTCGAAATCATTGGCAGCACAAATCAGGTCATTACGGCCAGCCAGATATCGGTCAGATTCTACCAGTCCGTTCCGGCGACTGAGAAGACGCAGGCACGCCGCCTGCGCGCCGGGATATTCTCGCAATCGGGTGAACTGATTTCAGACAGCCACGAACTCGTCTTCGATTTTCGGTCTGAAAATCCGCGGGAGCGCGAGCACCCGGTCCGCTTCTTGCTGTCTCGCAAGGCTGACGACTGCAACGGCCAGGAGGTGGTCCTGCGCTTGGAAGAGCAGCACGGGGACACATCGCACTACAGCGAATATCGAAGTGCGCGCTACATCCTGCGTCGCAGCTTCACCAACGACTTTGATTTCTGAGGGCCCGGCATGACCGCACTTGATGACAAGATCAACGAACGCTTCCCCGGCCTTGTGGTCCGCAAGGACCTGGTGAAGGCGGTCAAGGGCAATGCGATCGTTCCGACCTACGTGTTGGAATATCTGCTCGGCCAATATTGTGCGACCAACGATGAGGCGTCGATCCAATCAGGCATCGAGACAGTTCGGGAGATCCTGCGAAAGCACTACGTCCATCGCAATGAGGCTGGACTCATCAAGTCCAATATCCGCGAAAAAGGTCGCTGGAAAATCATTGATCGGATCAGCGTTGCCCTCAATGAAAAGAGCGATACCTACGAAGCAAGCTTTGCCAATCTTGGCATATCCAAGGTCCTGATCGACTCCGGAACCGTAAAGACCCATCCCAAGCTTCTGGTTGGCGGGGTCTGGTGCATCGCCGACATCGAGTACGACTACACCGAAGACAAGAATGTGAGCCCCTGGATCTTAGGCACGATGAAGCCCATCCAGCTGTCGCATTTTGACTACGAAGCATATCTGGAAGCCCGCAAAGGCTTCACAACCGATGAATGGATTGACCTTCTCTTCCAGACCGTCGGCTTCGACCCGGAGATGTTCGGCCGACGGTCCAAGCTAATCCAGTTGATGCGTCTGATCCCGTTCGTTGAACGCAATTACAACCTGATCGAGCTGGGCCCGAAGGGCACCGGCAAATCGCACATCTACTCAGAATTCTCACCGCACGGGATCCTGATCTCGGGGGGCGAGGTTACGGTGCCGAAGCTGTTCGTTAGCAACAGTTCCGGCAAGTTGGGCCTTGTCGGCTACTGGGATGTGGTGGCTCTCGACGAGTTCGCGGGCAAGCAAAAGAAGGTCGACAAAGCACTGGTCGACATCCTCAAGAACTACATGGCCAACAAGACCTTCTCTCGCGGTGTTGAACCGCTGGGTGCCGAGGCCTCCATGGTCTTTGTCGGGAACACCAAGCACACGGTTCCCTACATGCTCAAGAACACCGATCTGTTCGACGAGTTACCCGATAAGTACTACGATTCCGCCTTCATTGACCGACTGCACACCTACATCCCAGGCTGGGAGGTCGGTGTGATCCGCGGCGAGATGTTTTCCAACGGATACGGCTTTGTCGTCGATTACCTTGCCGAGATCCTTCGCCATCTGCGCAACGACGACTATTCGGACCGCTACCGGTCGAACTTTGAGTTGTCGTCGGATATCTCGACCCGCGATCGGGATGGGGTTCACAAGACCTTTTCCGGCCTGATGAAGATCCTCTTCCCATCTGGTGAAGCGACGCCGGATGAAATGGAGGAGATCCTCAAGCTTGCCTTGGAAGGTCGCAAGCGGGTCAAAGATCAGCTCATGCGGCTCGACGCCACCTACCCGGACGTGGATTTCTCATTTGCGCGCAAGAATGGCGAAAAGGTGAAAGTGGCAACGCTCGAGGAAAACGAGTTTCCGAGCTTTTACTACCGGCGCGCTGGAGGGCTTGGCCTCCCAACAACCGAGCCTACAGGCGATGACGCGTCTGAAGCCGCAGCAGAGCCCCAGCTGGACGCAGGCGCAACAGCAGGCACCTCGGTTTCAAAGGGCCCGAAGACTGGCCATTTCACATACAACGAAAACCAGAGAGGCGTGACCTTCGACAATCTGTTCGGCCCCTATCTGGTTGGAGCTCAGAAGATCACGATCACCGATCCTTACATCCGAGCCTTTCATCAGGTTCGAAATGTGATGGAGTTCATCGAAACGCTTGCGAAAGCCAAGTCACCCGCAGATGAGGTCGAGGTACACCTCGTCACATGCGTGGACGGGATACGTCCCGAAAAGCAAGCTGAGAACCTAGGTGCGATCGCCGCATCTTGCGAAGGCGTCGGCATCACGTTCACTTGGGAGTTTGACGAGACCAACACGATCCACGCGCGCCACATCGTGACCGACACTGGTTGGAAAATCGCCCTCGACCGGGGTTTGGACATTTTCCAACAGTACGAGCTCAATGATGCCTTTAGCTTCGCCAATCGGCTGCAGCAATTCCGTTCTTTAAAGGCTTTCGAAGTTATCTACCTGAAGAATAAATCTGTTTGATATTTCAATCTCAAAGGAAGCAGAGTCGGGTTTTGCGGTAAGACCTCAATGAAGGCGTGAGATAGAATTTTTAGCTGCATTGTTATGAACAGTGGCCGAGGGGCGGGTCTGTGTTGGATTGCGATCAATCGAAGCTTGCCGATTTTGTAGATGATGAATGTAGCCGACGGCTGCGTGCCTATGAAGCGCAGCCTCGCGATGCGAATGAGCATTTTGAAACGGAAATTGAGGTCCTTTCCGGCGGTTATGCCTATCGCCAACTGTTCGAGCTCGTTCAGAACGCAGCCGATGCCATTCAAGAGTCAGGGGAGGCATCCGGACGCATTCATGTTCGTTTGGAACCTACACGGCTATTGGCGGCCAACACCGGCGCGCCGTTGGACCAAGGCGGCATCGTCGCACTGTTGAATGCTCGAAGCTCGGCCAAGCGGGCGGGGCAGATCGGCCGGTTCGGTATCGGCTTCAAATCGCTCCTGAAACTTGGCGGAATCGTCGATATTGTGAGCCGTTCGATCGGGCTTCGGTTTGATCCGGATTGGTGCCGAGCGAAGATCCGAGAACATCTGGGATTGCCAGCCGATGCCCGCGCACCAGGCATGCGACTGGCGCAAGTTCTCGATCCAAACGCTGAGGATAGCCCTCTCTGGAAGTACGGCGATTTCGCTTGGGCGACGACCGTGGTGTCGTCGGCCATTACCGATGAAAAGGCGTACGAGCGCCTGACCAAGGAAATGGAAGACTTCCCGCAGGAGTTCGTTCTCTTCCTCGGCGCAGATGTTGAACTGACCCTCGAATTCGGGTTTGGCAGAGTCCGAAACATCAGCAAACGGCGCGAGAATGACGAAATCGTCACTTCCGATGGTACAAAAGACGAGCGCTGGCGGGTCTTCAACGAGACCGTAGCAATCACCGATCCTGATGCATTGTCCGACGCTCAGCACCTTCAGGCTCGCGACAAGGTGCCATTGGCGTGGGCTGTCCCTCTAGGAGCGCGGGAAAGCCAGGGCCGGTTTTGGGCATTTTTCCCGACAAACACGCCTACCTTGGCGAGTGGGATATTGAATGCTCCCTGGAAGCTCAACAGCGACCGGACCAACATTATACCCGGCCCATGGAATGAGTGCCTAATGCTGGCAGCCGCTGATCTCATTGCGGCGAATATAGGCCACTTGGCCACAGAAGAGGATCCTGGGGCACCGATCTCGGCGCTCCCACGCAAACCAGATCGCCAAAACGATCCAGCGGTTCCCCTAGTCGAGGCACTTTGGGAAAAGCTTGTTAATCTGGAAATCGTTCCGGATACATCCGGACAACTGAAAACTGCGCGTGACCTCTATCGCCATCCGATAGAGGAGGTCGAAGTGGTAGAGCGCTGGGTCGCGCTGGCAGGCCCAAGTTTCCAGGCCAATCTGGTCCATTCCAGTTGTTATTCGAGCAAACCTCGTGCTTCGCGGCTTGAGGCGCTTCAGCGAGAGTTAGCCGACCGCCTGACGGGAATGGAGCGTCAGAAGCTGAGCCGGGGTATGGCCGCGCTGCAGCAGGTGAGCAAGAAGAGCTGGCTGGAGCTGATAGCTCGAGAAGATGCGGAAGGTGCGATCGCGTTCCTTGGATTCGTCGGTGATCTCTTCGAATCTCGGCAGCTGAACAATTGGCAACTTCATGATCCCGTCGTAGTCCCAAGCCTCCGTGACGGCTTGGTAAGTCCGAGCAGGGCGATCATCGCGTCACCATCTGAAGCACCAGCGGGACGGGCTCCCGTGCTGGCGGCCGTCGCATCCAATCCCAAATCTCGAGAGGTCCTGACGCGTTACCTCGGTGTCAGTTCAATGGCCGATGCAGATTGGGAGGGCTTGCTTAGCAGTGCATTCTCCAGGGCCGTGGATGACACCGGTTGGGAGAATTTCTGGCTGAACATCGAGGCTGCCCCCGACGATGCAGTCGAGGAATTCTTTGATCTCCATGGTGACGAAGAGATCTGCCTGCGCAATCTGGCCGGCTCCTTCGTGCCTCGTGGCGAATTGCTTCTTCTCGGGGAGCAAGAGCGCGAAGACGCATCAGCTCGTCTCCAGTTGGACCAGCAGTGGCACGCAGGCCACTGGCTACGCATCCCAGCGCACCTGCGCGAGAGGTTTCCATCCTCTCAGACAGTGACGGTCACGGAATGGGCCGAGCCTCTCGCCAAGCGAATGTCACCATATTTTGCTGCTGTTAAGTCTGCCGGTTGGCGGAAGATGCGCGGCAACCCCAGGCAAGATTTGATCGACATCTTCGAGCTCCAATCTTGGCGAGGCATCGAGATGCCGTTGGGATGGAGGATACTTCCGTCCCTAAACGGGCATTTGGCTGCCGAGTTGACGCTCCTGCTGATCGAATGCGCCAGGGACGAGCGTCTCCTTGCAAGCACGATCACGTGTGGTCATACGACGCGCACGAACGCCTACCCGACATACTCTTCGCGACATCCCCTCCTGTACTGGCTGAACGAGTTTGGTCGTATTCAGATCGGACAAACCGTTTATCCATTGAAGCTGATTTCCCGCGAGCTTTCTGCGGTCTTATCCTTGGCCGGCGGCCCTGCGGCAGCGGCTACTGCTGCGTTCTACGAGTGGCTGGACGTCCCCGTTGATCTGAAAATCGGTTTCAACAAAACCGAAATGGATAGCGCGACAGCTTCGATGTTTTGGCCGAACCTGTTCGCAATCCTTGCCTCTTACCAAGGCGATTTTCGGGAATTGGTGCCGGCTTGGGAGCTCGGTGCTACCTTTGGGCACGTCCCCGAGATGGTGCCGACTTCGCAAGGCGCGGTGCCACTCAGTCAGATCTATGTCACAGATGATCCCGTCGCGGTTGACGCGGTTTCAGCAGATGGCCGCGTCGTATGTCTCGGGCCCGCCGCGCTTCAGGCGTGGATAAATGCCGGTGCGCGCTCATTGGAGAAGAAAGCTGAGATCAATTTCTCCGAGCGCTTGAGCGAACCTCTAAAGCTTCGTGAGATTTTCCCGGAGCTTGGAAAGATCATTGGCAACAAGGAACTGGCGAACGCGCATGCGCGCAAAGCGGATGCGGTTTGGGTTGCGGGTCTTTCTGAGACTACAGGCCCAATCGAAGGGTGCCCAGTGATTGCCCGTGACGCGACAGGCCTGTTTCTGCTCGACCGAGAGCGTTTCGAAGGCTTGAGCTGGAATGACCGGATCTTGGCCGTCCTGACCATGCTCGACCGCCACGGGATGCTTCTCACTGATGTGCCAAGCCTCATGGATCGGCTGGCGACCACGCGCGTTGACGATGCTCGGGCTCACGTTCGTAGTCAGCCTACCATCGAAGAGCGGTTACTTTGTGCAGTCGGCAGTTCGGCTGATGCTTTGATCGCGGTCCTGCCAGCGCCAGCACGTCAGGCCGCAGGAAGCCGGATATCTAACCTCGATTGGGCGCGATTGGCGCTTGCTGTTGTCGGACCAAGTATTCTCGCCAAACTGACCGATAGCTTGGCTGCGCAGGGGTTGGCGCCCCCGCAAAGGTGGGGCGGAGAGCCTGCCCGTTTGTTCGTTCTTGAGCTAGGTTTTCCCGCAGAGTTCGCGGCCAGTGCCAGCGTCAGGCGCGAACCTGAACTCACGATCAGCGGCCCCGTAGATCTTCCCGACCTGCATGATTATCAGGACGAAATCCTGGAGGGCCTGAGGGAGCTGCTGGTTTCCAGATCAGGACGTCGCCGTGCAGTCGTCAGCTTGCCAACTGGCGGTGGCAAGACCCGTGTGGCCGCAGAAGCAGTCGTCAAACTGGTTCTGAACAATTCCGAGAAGCGAACTGCCTTGTGGGTGGCGCAGACCGACGAGCTGTGCGAGCAAGCAGTGCAATGCTTCCGTCAGCTGTGGGTGAATGTCGGTACGCCCGGCGAAGACCTCCGAATTGTGAGGCTATGGGGAGGCCAAAACAATCCGGCTCCGCCCGAAGGCAATGAACCTGTCGTAGTCGTGGCCAGCATCCAGACTTTGAATGCGCGTCTAGAGGTTGCTCACCTTTCGTGGCTGGCAAAGCCGGGCGTCGTCGTGATCGATGAATGCCACCATGCGATTGCACCTAGCTATAGCTCGCTGTTGCGCTGGCTCGATGTCCAGACCGGCGGTGAAAGCGAGCGTGAGACCGAGCCCCCGGTGATTGGGCTTAGCGCAACTCCCTGGCGCGGCCGCGACGACGATGAATCGCAACGATTGGCTGCGAGATTCGATCGGCGCTGGATGCCGCATGACCAGGAAGCCTTGTATGAGCGGCTACGCCGTAGAGGCGTCCTCTCCGCCCTGCATTACTCACCGATCCGGTATAATCGGCAGATCAGCCTGACACCCGAGCAAGTCAAATATTTCGATCAGTATGGGGAGCTACCAGACAGCTTGATCGAGGAAATCGGCAACGATCCCGACCGGAACGAACGCATCCTGGAATGCGTCCTCAACAGCAATGCGTCGTCAATCCTGCTCTTTGCGAACTCGGTCAAGCACGCCCAGTATCTAGCCGCACGTCTCCACCTGGCGGGCTGTTCAGCTGCGGCAGTGAGCGGGGAAACGGACCGATTGGCACGACAGCACTTCATCAGACGTTTCAAAAGCGGGGAGCTGAAGGTCCTTTGCAATCATAGCGTCTTAACAACGGGGTTCGACGCGCCAAAGGCGGACATGATCCTGATTTCTAGGCCCGTGTTCAGCCCTGTCAGGTATATGCAGATGGTGGGACGAGGGCTGCGAGGGCCCGCAAATGGCGGCACGGAAAGCTGCCTGATATCTACCGTCGAGGACAACATTCTCAGCTATCGGGATCGACTGGCATATCACTATTGTCGGCGGTTTTTTCATTCACAGTGATCTCGCCGACAGCGTGTTGATCGCTTTGGCACAAAAAAAGGGAGACTGGGCGGGACCGCTCGCGAGTGCCACCGGTGACGATCATATTCCACTTTGCGCCGCGCGTGTTTCTGGTATGTTCTCTCGATCTGAGAGTGGGTGCAACTATGACCGACAATCAAACCGAAGAGGCTATCCGGAAGCCTGAAACAGGGTTCGCGGGCTTGTCCGAGATCGATCAGGCCATCCGTGAAAATCGTCTGATGGAGTATCGGATCAAGAAGTCCTGGGCCGATCCTTGGGCCCGCAGTCTCACGATAGCGGTCCTAGTCGTCATTGCAGCTGGTTTTTCGTACTTGGCTGGCGCGTCTTTCGGACTGTGGTGACCGTTGCAGGTCACCACTCCTTCACATCATCCGCTGCTTCTGCACTGGCTCCTTGGGCTCCCTTGGTGATTGCGTCCAGACGTCCCCTAGAGCCGGTAATCTTCTGGCGACCGGCCGCCTGAGCCCTTTGCACCTCTTCACGGAGATCGCCGCCCCCCACCCGTGGCACTGAACCCGAATCCCCGCCGCCGGTCTGTGCTCGACCGCGCACCGATCCTGCGCCAGAGACTGCCGGACGGGATACGGGCTGTCCGGGGACGAGTAAGAGGCGATCGTCGATCCCGTCGCGAAGTTGCTCGGCATAGCTTTCGATGAACTTTGCCTGCAATGCTTGGCCTTCAGGGCTGAGCTGGAAAGTGACATCGTCGAACCGCGCATTGCCATAGAAATCGCGGTTGCTTTCGATCTCGGCGAGACCCCATTCTCGGTAGGCTTGCGACAGATTGAGATTGCCTGCAGCGCTGTTGCCCTCAAAGAAAGACGCTTGGCTTTCAAGACGATTGGCAAGCTCCTCGGCTCGGCGAGCCTCGATAGTGAAGCTCTGCGCTTCCGTCAGAGA
>Ga0075157_10000831_pt1 | contig 21420 bp, 21 predicted proteins | sample JI81BgreenDNA_FD_70967 | JGI IMG/M metagenome (GOLD analysis project Ga0075157, IMG submission 70967) | Wastewater effluent complex algal communities from Wisconsin, to seasonally profile nutrient transformation and Carbon sequestration -... | ecosystem: Engineered > WWTP > Effluent > Algae...
GGGCGCACGTCCGGGCAGGCGCAGCGAGGCGCCTTTCATGTCCTCCAGCGTGATGATGGGACGGTTGCAGATGAGGACATAAAGATGGGTTGCATAGGAACTGGTATAGACGACGCCTAGCCCCTTCCATTCTGCCTGCTGCGCCGGGTCCATCGCGTTGAATTCCGTCGCCGCCGCGATCATCACGCGCGGATCATCGAAGGTCATGCCCAGCTCTTCCACCGCATTCGCCACGGGCAGGTCGGACGGGGTATATTGTGCGAAGTGGCCAGAGGCATCCACGATGCCGTCAGCGATTTCCTGCAGGTTGCCCATTGGGGTGACGCGGGCGGATCCAAGTTCCACCTCGACCTTGACGCTGTCACCCGCGTGAACAGGCACACGCTCGGCCCAATAGGTATAAAGATAGCGGGAATACTGGTGCTGAGGCGGCAGCCAGGTCGCGGCAACCACCGTATCCTGTGCACTGACCCCGCCAGCAGGCAGGGCGAACAGCGCGGAAAGCAATGCGGGCTTAGCTATCTTCAACATTTTCACCATTTTCTCCGTGTTGGTATCGTCACTTCAGGCTTGAATGGCAGCATTCTTGACGACTGCCTTGCTCAACATCAGCTCCTCGAAGCCGAGGATGAATTTCTCGCGGGCTCCGGGCTCCACCCCGAAAGTCGACGTGAAGGCGTGGCCGCGCAGCAGGTTCGATGCCATGGCCCAGTGCACCCGCTCCTCATCGGGTGGCAGGCCGAGGTCGAAAGTCTCAATCCAGAATGCGTTCAGCCCTGCCCGCCAGGTCTGGACCGCATCGGCGACCAGTTCCGACAGTTCCGGCTCTACCCGGATGGCAAGCGCGATTTCCATCGAACCGATGAAAAGGTCGCTTGCGAATGTCTCCACCACGTGTCGGGCGAATTGCGTCCGCCCGATCTCTCCCTGCCGCAACCTCGCGCCAAATCCGCCAAGCTCCGTCTCGAAACTGACGAGCAGGTCAGCGAAGGCGGCAGCAATCAGGTGGTTCTTCGTCGGGAAATGGTGGAAGAGGGCCCCCTTCGAAACCCCCGCCTCAGCAACGATCCGCTGGATGGACAGGCCAGAGAAACCATTCAGGATCAACTGCCGCGTCGCCGCCTTCTTCAGGACCATGACCATCTGATCCGCGTTGCGGCCCGGAGGTCGGGGGTCTATCGGCGAATTCGGCATGATCTTTACTCCGTTTCTCCCATTAACATACCAACTGGTCGGTTTGTCAATTGGAAAGTTCAAAACCCGATCGCCGCGCACGCCCCACCAACTGGCCAGTCCAAATTCCAAAAGATCCGTCACGCCCCAGAACAGGACGCGGCGCAGTTGCCAGTCGGGGAACGCGGCAAGACCCTTCTAGCGGTCAACGCCTTGGGTGACCGGATCGTTCCCCGGCCGCCCGCTCTTGACCGCCGCGCTGGCCGATAATCCATGAAAGTGCCAGCCCGACCACGGAAGACACAAGGAACACGATTCCGAAGGCGGCGGATGCCGCAAAGGCCTCCTCGGAACGTGCCCCAACCAACGGCAGAATGGCCACCGCCGCTCCTTCCCGAAACCCCCACCCACCGACAGCGAAGGGCACCAGCATCGCAAAGAGAACAAGCGGCACAACCGCAAAAACCGCCGCGGCCGGCAGGAACAACCCAACCGAGGCGGAGGCGGCGGCAAAGGAAAGGACATTGGCAACTACCGTACCAAGGCTCAGCATCGCCTGCCACAGAGCGACATCACGATGCAGCAACGACCACCGCATTGCCACAAACCAGCGCGCCAAGGCAGGGCGCCGCGCCGCCAACACGCCAAGGCCCACCCCCGTAGCGACCACCAAACCCGCAAGGACTCCAAAGGCGGTGATTAGGGGCAAGGGCGGACTTACCCCACCGGGAACAAGAATCGAAAGCCCGCCCGCAATCAGCGTGACCACAACCAGCGCCACCTGCCCCGACAGACGCTCGAACAGCACTGCCTGCCCCGCCTTTTCCAGCCCCGCGCCTTCGCGCGCCCGCACCGCCCGCGCTGCGTCGCCGATCACACCGCCCGGAAGCGTCAGGTTGACCGTCTGGGACAGGAAATACTCCCGCAACGCATGATCCATAGGCATCGGCTGCCCAAGACGCGCCGCCGTGACCCGCCACCGCATCGCGGACAGAACCGTCTGGAGCAGCAGCAGCAGGAGTGCGAGAGCAAGCCAGAACGGATCGAGCGTCCGCATCCGCGCCATGACTGCCGCCCCGTCAACAGCCTGCCAGACGAGGGCCAACAGGACCACGGTGAGCAGAACCCGTGCCACCCCTTTGCGCGTCACGGCCCGCCCCCCGGTTCCGAGGAGTAGGCGGCAACGATCCGGTCACGCATCTCTTCCATCGGAAGGGCGGCCAGTGTTTCCGGCGGGATCAACCCGGGCGCAAAGCCCCACCCCGCCGCCGCATCGACCAGCGCGGGGGGGCCGATCAGGTGCAGCGGCACATCGTGCCGGTCTTCCTGCGCCACGAAGCGGGCAGCCTGATGATCTCCCAGAAGAAAGACGAGTGGCCCATCCGACCCGGCCCGTGCCACCCAGTCCAGCGCCACCTCCAGTGAATAGGCGACCGCCCGCCGGTACTGATCGCGCACACGGTCGCGGTCCTGCCAGACAACATTGGGCGGATCCCCTTCCTGCGCCATGGCGTCAAAGACCCTGCCATCCCCTACCTCTTCCCACGGGATCAGACGCGGCACTGGCACCCAGGGTGCATGCGACGAAATCAGCACGACCTGCGCGAACAGACGCCCATCGCGCGGCACGGTGCCCACCAACCGGTCGAAGGCGGCCAGCGTGAACTGGTCGGGCATCGTCACCCAATTGAAGGGCAACCCCCGATAGCCCAGATCGGAGGCGGGAAGAATGCGGTCGAATCCCATCTTTGCCCCTTCGGGCCAGTCCATCGTTATGGCCGGCATCACCGCCGCGGTCTGGAACCCGCCCCTCCGGGCGATGTGGAACAACCCCTCCCGCCCAGAGGCCAGCAGCGCCTGATAGCGCACCTGATCGTTCACCCGCAGGCCGTTGGCAAAGGTGGCATGGGAAAGCCAGCTTTGTCCGCCACGGGTCGGTGATCCAAGATAGCCACTCCGCATCGCGAGGCCCCTTGCGGCCAGCTTGCGCTCGGCCTCCGCCAGCACTGCGCGCGTGGTGTCAGCGTAGAGCGTGCCATCGATGCTGGCGCGCCCATAACTTTCAATGAAGATCACCACGACATCGCGGTCGATCCGGTCAAGCAGTCCGGTCCTGTCCCGATAGGGGTCCTGCGCGGCGGCCTGACGGAAGGCGGCCATGTCTACCACGGTCCGCCGGATCAGGCGTACACGCTCGGCCGCCAGCCGTGCCGTGAAGGCCGCGCCGGGCGGGTCAAATCGCGGCTCCCAGCGTTGCATGATCGACGCGGCCTCAAGCCCCCCCGCAATGGCCGCCGCGACCGCCACACTGCCCGCGGCCCGGCGCAGCCAGACCCGGCCCGAAAACAGTGGCAGCCGTGCCCAGACCCCCATCGCCCACCACAGGGCCCAAACCACGCCCGCCAATCCCGCCACAACCGTCAGCACCGCAGCCGTGGCAAGTGCCACCCCTACCGACCCGACAAGAAGATTCACGCCGGCCGCCGCCAGCGGAAGGTCACCCACCGGGTTGAAGCCGCGACTGAACGCCGTGAACATTGCGATATCCGCAAACTTCAGGACGATGATCGCAGTCAGGATCAGCGCCAGCCCCGCCCGCAGCACCCGCGCTCCTCTGCCATCCCCCAACAGCGGCAAGCCCAGCAGAAGTACCGGCAACTCAAGCGGTAAAAGCCTCAAGGCCCCCAATGTCACCGCATCTGGATGATTGGGTTGGATCAGCACCAAATGCAGAAGTCCCGCCGCCAGAAAGGGGCGCCAAGGCATGCTCATGCGCGGTTCCGCCACAGCCAAAGCGTATCCCGCCCGAAGGACCACAGCAGCGCGACCATGGCAGGCCATGCGATCAGGGCAGCAAATACGCGCGGAATGTCAGGAATCTGCAGCAGGATCAGGGCGCCGACCTGCACCACACAAACGACCTTCCGACCGAACCGCTCCGGCAAGGCGGCTGCCAGCCATGGAAACGGCCAGAAGGCCAACACGAACAGATACCGCATCAGACCCAGCACAAGGATCTCCGGTCCCGTGATCCCCGCCATCCAGACGTGACCGGCAAGGATCAGCGCAAGCGCCGCATCCGTCTCCATGTCGAAACGCGCTCCAAAGGCCGAACTCAGACCTTCGCGACGGGCAAGCCAGCCATCCACACCGTCCAATGCAAGCGCCACACCCGCCACAAGAAAGACCACCCAGCCATGCCACCCGGCGGCCAGCAGGCCCGCCAAGGCCGACACCATCGCCGCACGCAGAAGGGTCACCTGATTGCACAGCCCCAGCCGATCATGCGGATAGCCACGCGGCAGCAAGACCGCCACCAGCACCAGCAATCCCGCTACCGCAAGGCCTGCCAACACGGACGCAATCGCTCCTGCCAGACCGAAGGCCAGCCCCGGCCCTCCGGCCAGCACAACCGCCACGGCAAGGACCATCCCGCGCGGAAGACCCATGCTTGAAGAGGATGCCCGCGCCCCTATCGTCATATGGACACCCGATGGAGGATGGCATGGCTGCGGCAAAGAACGGATACGGCAGGGCGCGACGCGCAATGCACTGGATCATGGCAATCATGATCATTCCGATGATCGGGGTGGGCCTCGCCATGGTGCAGCCGGGCTGGCCACGCGCGGTGCAGAACACGATGTTCATCCTGCACAAGAACGTGGGAAGCCTGCTCCTCGTTCTTGCAGTCCTGCGCGTGGTCATCGCTCTGCGCAACCCGGCCCCGCCTATGCCTGCCACCCTGCCCGGTTGGCAGCGGATCGCTGCCCATGCCAGCCACGGCATCCTCTACCTTCTCGTTCTCGTCATGCCGCTGTCCGGTTATGTCCGGGTGCGCGCAGGGGGTTTTCCCATAGAGGCGCTCGACAAGATCGGCCTGCCGACGCTCATTCCCCGCTCCGACACGCTGGCAGAGGTCGCGAAAACGATCCACGAAATCGGCGGCTACGCGCTGATCGCGGTGCTTCTTGCCCATATCGGCGCGGCACTCCATCACGCGCTAATCCTGCGCGATGGCATCTGGTCGCGCATCTGGCCACCCCTGCAGCGCTGATGCCAGATGTTCATAGCAGCGTGACCGCACGGGGAGCCACCGCAGCCGCGTGGACAGGCACCCAAGCTTGCGCTGCGCTTGCATCGAGGGCGCAGTCGAAGACGACCTCGGGGCCAAGCGCATAGTTACGCGTTTCCGGCCGCAGCGCATGCGCGAGTTCGGCGACCGGGTTCTGCAGGGTGATCCCCTGCGGCCCGCCCCCGATCAGCAGAGGCGAAACGGCAACTTGCAGACGGTTCAGAAGCCCGGCCTCAAGGAAACGCGCAATGGTAATACCACCGCCCTCGACCAGCAGGCTCTGCACCCCAAGGCCTTGAAGCGCGTCCAGTATCGCGCAGGGATCAAGGCGACCGTCGCGCATGGGCAGGGTGACGACCTCCACGCCCTTCTCCCTCGGGCGGTTGCAACCCTGCACCACGATCCGACGCACGCCATCGGCATGGAGCAGCGGCAGATCATCGGGCATCCGGCCTTGTGGATCGACGACGATGCGCGCCGGACTATCCCCCCGGCACAGTCGCACCGTCAGGCGCGGGCGGTCATGCAGCGCCGTGCGCACCCCGATCAGCACACCGTCGACCAGCGCCCGCAACCGATGCAGATGCGCCAGCCCATCGGGGCCCGAGACATCGCGGGCATCCCCTGCATGTGTCGCCACGCGACCATCCAGCGACTGGCCGATCTGCGCCACCACCTGCCGCCCCAAATCGCGCCGGGCCAAGGGCGCATAGAGGTCCAGCGCGGCCCTTTCTCCCGCGCTCCAACGCCCGCAACAGGCGCAACCACGCCCCGCGCGAATGGAGAGGAGTCGATCCCATACTCGGGGCGTCACTTCGACCGAATGCATCGCCTATTCCCCTTGGCCCGCAAAATCATCGGGCAAGGCCAGCAGATCGACATGCCCGATCCGGCATATCGCTTGCGGCAAGGCCGCCAACCGCTCCCTGCACCACCCTTCCGCAATCGCAGCACCCGTTTCCGCCGCGGCCCCCGCGATGCCCGGCAGGAGTGCCGCCTGCAAAGCTGCCTCCTCAGGCCCAAGCAGCCATGGCGACCCTGCCAGTTGAACGACGAACCCCGCTGCGCGCAGCCGCTCGGCGGCGTATTCTGCGGCACGTGGCCCCAGGGCCGGGCCGAAACCCTTGTCGCCCGCCTGATGGCGATTGAAGGCTTCCGTCACCTCGGCATCCCCTGCAACTTCGGGCGTCCAGTCCATCCGCCCATCATAGCAGAGCGCTGCATAGAACGGCAGGCGCAATGCGGAAAGCCGCCCGATCAACCTATCCAGCCAGTCCGCCGAGACAAGGTCGATCAGGGCAGAAGCCGTCACCAGACCTGCCCCCTCCAACGGCAATGCCTCCACGCGGTTGAGGTCGAGGCGGAAAGCCTCTCCCCCTGCCAGCGCGAGCAGGTCGGCATCCGCATCCACCATCCGCCACACAGCGCCGGGCAGCGACGAAGCAAAGGCCCGCCGCGTCGATCCGGTGCCGCAGCCCAGATCGACGACCACCGCCTTCGGACCGGCAGCCCGCGCCGCCGCTCGCAGCAGACCGCCATCCCTCGCCGCGTGATCGGCAGGTTCGCGCAACGCCAGCCAGTCGGCCGAAAAACCCATCGGTCAGATATCCCCCTCGCACCAGGCCCGCGCCATATGGCTCTCATGCAGGGTGATGCGCAGCCGCTTCACTCGGCCCCCGTCCTTCAACTCTCCCGCGCGCAGCCTTTCGGCCATCCCGCGATGGATCACCCCGCACAGAAACTCGGTCGTGGTGAACTTGCCCTTGAATTCTGGCACCTCGTCCAGATTGCGATAACGCAAGGGTTGCAGAACGGCGGCCAGCGCCTCCACCGCAAGGCCGATATCGACGACAAGACCGTGATCGTCGATATCCTCGGCGAAGAAAGCGGCATCGACGGTGAATGTCGCACCATGCATTCCCTGCGCCGGACCGAAGACAGGCGAGGGCAGCGAATGGGCGATCATGATGTGGTCACGGACTTCGACGGCAAACATGGAGTATTCCTTCGGGGTTCAGTATCTGATGCGGTGGCAAAGCGTCTGCGGCGCGGCAAGGATGCCGGGATAGGCAGCGGGCAAGTCGGCAAAGGCAGTCTCGCCCGAGATCAGCGCGTCAAGCACCGGATCCGACAGCAGCGACAGCGCCTTCTCCAGACGGCGACGAAAGGTCCAGCGAGGCCTCCGCACAGGTGGGAGGGCCCCAACCTGCGAACTGATCAGCCGCAATCTACGGCTGTGAAAGGCACCGCCCAGCGCAACTGGCGTCTCGCCTGCGCCATGCCAACTGGCCTCCACCACCGCTGCCTCGGGTCCGGCCAGATCCAGCGCGAGGGCCAATCCGGCCGCGCTGGCACTGGCATGGATGACGACGTCGCAATCCCCGTCCGCCGCGTCCGGCAGGGCATGGGCACAGCCTAGCATCCGCGCCAGATCGCCCCGCGGCTGTGGGTCAATCAGCGCAACCTCCGCGCCCGGCAGCCGCGCGGCCAGATAGCCCGTCAGCGCCCCCACAACACCGGCCCCGACGACGGCAATCCGATCCCCCGCCCCTGCCCCGCTGTCCCATAGGATGTTCAGCGCCGTCTCCATGTTCGCAGCAAGAACGGCGCGCGACGGAGGCACGCTATCGGGCAAGGGCAGAACAGCGGCTTCCGGCAGGCGAAACCTGTCCTGATGTGGATGCAGGGAAAAGACGGCGCGTCCCGCAAATGGCCCGTCCATGCCCTCGGCCACCATTGCGTAGCCGTATTTGACCGGAAACGGGAACTCTCCCTCCTGAAACGGCGCACGCATCCGCGAAAATTCCGACGGAGGCACACGTCCCGCGGCCACCAGCCGTTCCGTTCCCCGGCTGATGCCCGAGAACAAGGCACGATAGGCATGACCCGTGCCCTCGGATGCAGGCTGCAATTCCGCCCGGCCCTCCGCAACGCACCAGAGCGCATGCGCCGTCATGGCAGCAGATGCCCGGATTTCGCGGCCTTGGCGGCAAGATAGCGCGCATTCTCCGCCCTTGCGCCCACCCGCAGCGGCACGCGCTCCACAACCGTGATCCCCTGCGCACGCAGCATCGCCATCTTCGCAGGGTTGTTCGTCATGAGCCGTACCGTCCAGATCCCCAAGCGTTGCAGCAGTTCGGCCCCCACACGGAAATCACGTTCATCATCGGCAAAACCAAGTTGATGGTTGGCCTCGACCGTATCGAGGCCCCGACCCTGCAACGCATAGGCGCGCATCTTGTTGGCCAGACCGATGCCCCGTCCCTCCTGATTGAGATAAAGCAAAACACCCGACCCTTCGGCCGCCATGGCAGCCATCGCCGCATGCAATTGCGGGCCGCAGTCGCATTTCACGCTGCCCAACACGTCACCGGTAAAGCAGGCCGAATGCAGACGCACCAGAACTGGCGCGTCGGGGTCTGGCGCGCCGATCCGCACGGCATAATGTTCCGCACCACCATCATCGGGCCGGAACACCTCGACCTGCCCCAAAGCACTCACCGCCAGGGGCACAGAAGCCGCACTCACCGTGTGATGGTCAGACAGGCGCATAGCTGCCGCCTCCACTTCCGCGCAGGTCAACATCGTAACCCGCCCGTCCCGCGCCAGCGACATATCGGCGAGGCGCACCGCCACAACCGCCGGAAGGAGTTGTGCCCCCTTGGCCAGCAGAATGGCTGTCTCCACCACACTCTGTGCAACATCCACCCGCTCAGGAGGCTCATCCGGAATACCGGCGACAGCTACAGGATCCGCATAGCCCCGTATCTGCCAAAGCGTCAGCCCTGCCACAGGCAGGGCTGCACCCTTTCCCGGCTCCTTCCATCCCAAAGCATCAAGCCGCGCAGCAGAAAGGATCAGCACCGCCGCCCCGAAACCCTGCGCAGCGGCGAACCGAGCCTCCGTAAGCCCCTCCACCGCCATCACCAACCAACCCTGCCCTGCGTCGGATAGGACCACGGGAAGCCCAAGCCGTAGGTCCGCCCTTGCCCGCGCCACCCGCTCCAACGGCCCCGGAAGAAGTGCATCGTCCCAGCGGGTTCCCGAATATCCCTCCCGCTCCATGGCGCGGTGTAGAACCGTCATGATCTTCCCAACCTCTTGTCAGCCTTGGTGATCTAGTCCGCCCCCCCGCAGGGCAAGATGTCCCACAGCCCGCGATGCGTCAGGAGTTCGGCACTGTCGATCACATTTCCGTAAGGCTGCCATTCGCAACTTTACCCGCGAAGGACCGGGCTATGATCTTCGCTGGGAATGGCAAGGGAGAAGCGGATCTTGCGTGTCTGGCTCGGCCTTGCGCGATCATTGGTGATTTACAACAATCCGGTGCGCAGCATTCCGCTGCGACGTTTTTATCGCAGCCTCCTCTCACGCGGCGATCTGGCCTTCGACGTCGGCGCACATGTCGGAACGCGCGCAAGGGCCATGCGTGCCGCCGGGGCGCGCGTCATAGCCATCGAACCCCAGACCCCCTTTTCCACCTTTCTACGCCACAGCCTCCCGCGTGACATCACGCTGGTAGAGGCCGCGCTCGGCCCTAAGGAAACGGTGGCGGAAATGGCCGTCTCTACGCTGCATCCGACGGTCTCATCGCTCCAGCCGGGATTTGCCGACGCGGCGGTCAGGGCACCGGGCTTCGGTCATGTCCGCTGGGACCGGCGGCAACAGGTCCGCGTCACCACGCTTGACCGACTTATCGCCCAATACGGGATGCCCGCCTATGTGAAAATCGATGTCGAAGGCTTCGAACTCGCCGTCCTTTCGGGTCTCAGCAGTCCGGTCCCGCTCCTCTCGGTCGAATACCTGCCCGCCATGCCCGACGCGACCCATGAGGTCATCAATCATCTGATGACTCTGGGCCCCTATCGGTTCAACCCGGTTCAGGGCGAGGATGGCCGCTTCCTCTGGCCTGACTGGCGCGATGGGGGGACCACGCAGGACTGGCTGCGCAGCCTGCCACGGGATGCGCGCTCCGGCGATCTCTATGCCCGCCTGCCCAAGACCTAAGCAACATTCCGGATCAGCGCCGCCAAGGGTACGAAGATGGCAGGTGCCGCCGTCAACACAGTGCCGCTTTGCCAAGGTTTTTCCCCCGGCGCGATACCTTCCACAACCGCCCCGGATGCCTCCAGCAACGCCAGTCCTGCCGCTATGTCCCAGGGACGCAGCCTGCGTTCCCAGAACCCGTCCAAGCGCCCGGACGCAACCCATGCCAGATCAAGCGCCGCTGCCCCCATCCGTCGTACCCCCGCGCAATGCGGCATCAGTCGCGCGATATCGGCCGCATGTTCGCCGATGTGGTCCATGCCCCCGAAGGGAATGCCCGTCCCGAAAAGCGCGGATGCAAGCTCCCCGGTCTCTGCCACCCCTGCCGCTTCCCCGTTCAGACGCAGCCCCTGCCCCGGCGCTGCGGCGAAAGTTTCCTCCCGCAACGGATCATGCACCACGCCCAGCACGGGCTGTCCGGCAACCTCCAACCCGACCGAGACGCACCAATGCGGAATTCCGCGCAGGAAATTCGTGGTCCCGTCCAGGGGATCGACAACCCAGCGGCGCCCCCCGTCCAGCGGTGCGGTCTCCTCGCCCAGCCAGCCATCCCCTTCCTGCTGCAGGCGCTGGCGCAAATGCGCCTCGGCGGCAAGATCGGCCTCCGAAACGAAATCGCCCGCGCGCTTGTTGCTCACCGCCAGCCGGTCGCGGGCTTGGTAATGGGAAAGCAGGATCTCCCCCGCCTCCTGTGCGGCCGCAACCGCACGCGCCAGATCATCCGACCGGACCATCACGCCCCCTTCCCTTGAAATCGCCGCAGAACCTGCGCGGCACGCCCTGCCACATCCCGCCATGACGGCAGCGCTTCCCCTGCCCGTTCGGCCGCCGCTGCCATCGCCGCCCGCAGCCCGACATCCCCCAGAACCTGCCGCAGCGCCACTGCCAACGCCTCGGGATCATCCGGCCGCACCAAGAGGCCTGCTCCCGGTGGCACGGTATCCGGCACCGCCCCCGTCCGGCAGGACAGGATGGGAAGACCATGAATAAGCGCCTCATTAAACACGATACCATATCCCTCGTATCGCGTCGCAAGCGCGAAGAGACTTGCCTGACGATAGAGTGCGTCCCTTTCCTCTGCCGGCACCGCCCCAACCAACCGGACCCGCCTTGCAAGCGCAGGATCGGCGAGGCGCACCCGCAGCGCCGCCACATGTTCGGCATCCCATGGCGTCCCCGCGATCACCGCCTGCCATGGCAGGTCCACCACCCGCGCCAGCGCCTCGATCAGGACGTCATGCCCCTTGCGCGGATGCAGCAGCCCGACCGAAAGGATCAGCGGCGGATCAAGGGGCACCCTACGCCCGACAGGCTCCGGACGGTCGATCCCCGGCTCCAGAACCGTAACCCTGTCCTCGGCTACATCATATCGCGATGCCAGAACCCGTTTCGTGTGCGGGCTTGGCACAAGAACATGGCGCGCATGCCGCAAATTCTCCCGCTCCTGCCGAAGGAGGCGTTCTGCCTCGGCGGGGTCAAGGGCGGTCTCAAGGGCCAGCGGATGATGCACCAGCGCGACGATCTCCGCCTCGACACCCGCCAATGCCGCCGTGGGAAGCGCACCAAAGGCGAGGCCGTCCACGATCAGCGGCACGCCCGCAGGCACGGACCGAAGCGCATCCAACGCCTGTGCCTCGGCCTCTGCTGACGGAAACGGGAACCCCTCAGGCAAAGTCAGCACCGCAACTTGATGCCCCTGCTCGCGCAGGCATTCCACCAGACGCCGATCATAGAAACTGCCCCCCGTCTGGGTGTTCAGGGCACCCGGAACGGCGAAGGCGATCTGAAAACTCATCCGGCTGTCCTCGGAAGTGGTGGCGTAAGGCCCCGTCCTCCAGCACGGCGGCGCAGGGCAGGTAGCGGCGGGCAGGGCAACATCAAGAGAGGCTACCTCCCGCCAGCGCATGGTTGATCGGGCGCAACGACCCATACATTTCACGCCAAAGCGCAAAGCGGCGATCCGCCCGTTCCACCGCCGGCGGATCAGGTTCGAACACCCTGTCGCTTTGGACCAACGCCACGGCCGCGCTCGCCAGATCAGGCATCGCACCGATACCAGCCCCTGCCATGACCGCCGCCCCAACTGCCGCCGGATCGCGCCCCGCCATCCGCAACAGTGGCCGACCGAAGGCATCCGCCCGCATCTGCGCCCAAAGGTCCGACAGAAGCCCACCGCCCCCCGCCCGGATCACCGGCACCCGCACCCCGCCCGACCGCTCCAACGCCTCGAAAGCCAGCCGCGCCGAAAAGGCCACCCCCTCAAGCACCGCCGTCACCATATCTTCCGGCCCTGTCGCAGCACTCAGGCCCGCAAATCCACCGCGCGAGGCCGCATCCCAGATGGGCGCCCGCTCCCCAGCCAGATGCGGCAGGAACAGCGGTGCGCGATCCTCCACCGGCCCGGCCATCGCCAAGGCCCCCTCCACATCCTGCCCGACAAGACGCGCCACCCAGTCAAGCGACGCCCCACCCGATTGCGTCGGTCCGGCATGGAACCGCACCCTCCGCCATTCCGGGAAAGTGATCACCCCCGGCTCGCCAGATGCGCTTCGCGAAACGACCCCCATCACCTCCGAGGTGCCGGAAAGATACATCCCCTCCCCGTCCCGTGCGACGCCAAGTCCTAACAGACTTGCCCATGCGTCCATCATTCCAAGGACGACGGGCGTTCCAGAAAGCGGCCACCCCGGCCCGATGCGGCCCACCACCTCCAAGGGATCGGCAAGGGGAACCAACCGCTCCGCCGCCCCCGGCAGACGCGCGATCAGAAGGTCCGCATAGCGCAAGCCCGGCGTCACCAGCCCTACCGAGGACATGGGATCACAGGCCAGTCGCCCCGTCAGCCGCCCCACGATCCAGTCGCGCGGCAAAAGCACATGCGCGCAACGCGCCCATATCTCCGGCCGCTCCGCCTGCATCCAGCCCATCCGCGCCAGCGCGTGGCTGGCATCCACCGGGATCGGCGCACCCAGCCATGCGATCTTTTCCTCCGGGCTGATCGCTTCTTCCAGACCTGCACCCGCCGCAGCCGCCCGCCCGTCCTGCCAAACGATGGCCGGATGCAGCACACCCAAATCCCCATCGACGAAGACATGCGTGTTTACCTGGCTCGTCACGCAGATGCCCGCGACAGGGCCACCCACCGCAGCGAACCGTTCCAGCGCCCGCCGCACAAGCCGCAGCCAATCCTCCGGGTCCTGTTCGGCCCGCCCCGGCGCTGGGCGCATCGTGGGGTAGCTCGCCGCGAAATCGGCCAACCGCCGCCCCGCCGCATCCAGCATCACCGCCTTGACCGAGGTCGTCCCCACATCGATGCCGATCAGATGGCCTTGCATCCCCGCTCCTCCCTGCCTGCCCGCCGCGCATTCCCACTGGACGCCGCCAGACTGGCCTGACAATCATTCCCCCGCAAGATCACCGCAAGCCCGAGGCCGAAGGTGACAGAACAGGGAGACCGCAGCATGACCACATCCATCGCAGGCCGCCTCAGCCGCCGCCTCGCCCTTGCCCTTTCCTTCTCAACCCTCATGGGTTCGGCCGCGCTGGCCGAGGGGGAGACCATCGCCGTTATTACCCCCTATCTTTCCCAGCCCGGCACCCAGTTCTATGTCGAGGCCTTCGAGGCCCGCGCCAAGGAACTGGGTTGGCAGGTCAATGTGATCGACACGGCGGGCGACGTTGCCGCCGTCATCGCGCGGATGGAGGATGCGGCGACCCAAGGAGTCGATGCGATCGTCCTGAACGTCGATCCGGCACAGGTGGGTGCGGGTCTGGATGCCGCCGTCGCCGCCGACATTCCGGTCTTCGGCATGGATGCCGGTGCCGATCCCCGCATCAAGGCCAACATCACCTCGAACGGCTATGCCATGGCTGCCGAAACCTCGGTCTATGTCGCCAACCGCATCGGCGGTGCAGGCAATGTCGTGATGTTCGTCTTCGACGCCTTCCCGCCGGTGCAGGTGCGCGGCGCCATCGCTGACGCCGTCTTCGCCAATCACCCCGACATCACCGTGCTCGACCGCGTCACGCCCGACGTCTCGGATGGCGGCATCGCCGACAGCCGCGCCAAGATGGAGGCGATCCTCGCTGCCAATCCCGAACCGGGCAGCATCAAGGCCGTCTGGGCCGCATGGGACCAACCCGCCCTCGGCGCGCTTCAGGCGATCGAGGCGGCGGGCCGCGAAGGCGAAGGCATCGTGATCACCGGCATCGACGCGAACCCGCAGGCCCGCGAGGCCATCGCAAAGGGCGGCAATTTCGAAGCCTCCATCGCCCAGGATTTCGCAGGCATCGGCACGACGACGGCCGACACGGTGGCCCGTGTCTTGGCAGGCGAGACGCTGAAGGCCAATGTGATCTACGTGCCCACCAAATTGGTCACCTCCGCCAACGCCGCCGAATGACAAGCCCAGGGGCGGGACCGCAGCCATTCGCCCGCCCCTCGTCTCCGCCAAGACCCATGCCACAGCTCCTGATCTCGGGCCTCAGCAAATCCTACGGCCCCTCCCGCGCGCTGACATCCGCCGCCCTCGATCTGCGGGGTGGCGAAGTCCATGCACTGATGGGAGAGAATGGCGCGGGAAAATCCACCCTGATCCGCAACCTTGCCGGCCTGGAACAGCCAGATGCAGGCACCATTCTGCTGGACGGCCGGCCCCTGACGCTCGGCACCCCCAAACGGGCCGAGGCGGCGGGCTTCCGCTTCCTGCATCAGGAACTGCATGTCGTGCCCGCACTGGATGTGGCCGAGAACATGCATCTGTCCCGCCCTTACCCGCGCCGCATCGGTCTTGTCCATTGGTCCGCCCTGCACCGCGCCGCGACCCGGGCACTGCACGACCTTGGCGTCGACCATATCGACAGCCGCACCATGATGGGCGACCTCGGCCCCGGGGACCAGATGCTCGTCCGCATCGCGGCGACCCTCCTGCCCGCCGATCCCACCCCTTGGCTCTATGTCATGGATGAACCCACAGCCGCTCTGACAGGGGCGGAATCCGCCCGCCTCTTCGACGCCATCGCCCGGCTGAAAGGACAGGGCGCGGCCATCCTCTATGTCTCCCACCGGATGGACGAGGTGATGACGCTGGCCGACCGCATCACCATCCTGCGCGACGGGGCCCATGTCGCCACCCATTCCCGCCGGGAAACCGACCGTGACCGCCTGATCCACGACATGACGGGCCGCGCCCTGTCCGACCTATTCCCACCCCGTCCTGCGCCATCCGGCGCCGCTTCCGTCCTCCGCATCCGGAACCTTCGGACCGAAGGCATCGAAAGCCTCGACCTCGATCTCTCGACGGGCGAGGTCCTCGGCATCGCCGGTCTTTCCGGCTCCGGGCGCGGGGCCCTGCTCAGGGCCCTCATGGGCGCGCTGCCGAGGCAAGGGGAGATCACCCTTTTCGACACAGCGCTCCCCGATACCCCCTCCGGCGCATGGCAAAGCGGTCTGGCCTACATCCCGCGGGAAAGGCGCAGCGAAGGCGTCATGCCTGCCCGCGCCCTTTCGGAAACCATCGCCCTGCCGCATCTTGCCAACCTTTCGCGCTACGGCTTCCTGCGTCCCCGCGCGACCGAGGCACTGGTCCACAGCCTTTCCGACGCGGTCCGCCTCAAATCCACCGGCCCCGGACAGCCGGTGGCCGAGCTTTCGGGCGGCAACCAGCAGAAGGTCCTCTTCGCCCGCGCCATGGCCGGAAAGCCGCGCCTCCTCCTGCTTGACGAACCGACGCGCGGCGTGGATGTGGGCGCAAAGTTCGACATCTACAACCTGATCCGCACCGCTGCGGCCGAAGGAACCGCCGTGATCGTCGTCTCCTCCGATCTGCCCGAACTCATCGGCCTTTCGGACCGCATCGCCATCCTGAACGCGGGCCGCCTTACGCGGATCCTGCCCGCCGCAGGCCTGACCGAGGCCGCGCTCCTCTCTGCATGCTACGAAAGGCCCGTCTGATCCATGTCCGCCCTTGCCCGTCGCTATGGTTCCCTCTTCGGCATGGTTGCGATCATCCTCTTCTTCTGGATCGCGCTTCCCGAAACCTTCATGACCGCGCGCAACTGGATCAATATCACCCAACAGCTTTCCATGCTGACCGTCGTCGCCGTCACGATGACCGTCGTGATGGTCATGGGCGATTTCGACCTCTCGGTCGGGGCCATGGCCTCGCTCTCGGGCGTAGTTGCGGCGGTGCTCTTCACACAGGACTGGCCGATCCCCGCCGCGCTGGGGGCAGCGCTTTCCGTAGGTCTGCTGGGTGGCCTCTTCAACGGAGTGCTGGTCAGCCTGATCGGCATCCTGCCCTTCGTGGCCACCCTGGCCACCCTCACGATCTTCTCCGGCGCGGCCTTCCTCGCCTCGGACGGCAAGACGATCTTCGGGCGCGACATCCCGCAGGCCTTTTCCGATTTCGCGCGCGGCGGCCTGCCCATCGGAAGCCTCGCTGACAAACCCCTTCTCCTGCCCTCGCTGACCATCCTCGCGGCACTGGTGACGCTGGCGATTTGGATCATCCTCGAACACACGACCTATGGCCGCCGCCTCTACGCCATCGGCGGCAATTCCGAGGCCGCGCGTCTGGCAGGCGTGCGGACCCGCGCCTTGCGGCTTTCGGCCTTCGCCTTCACCGGGCTGGGTGCCGCTCTGGCGGGGCTGATGTACGCCTCCCGCGTCGCCTCCGCCAATCCGGTGCAGGGTGACGGGCTGATGCTCACCGCCATCGCCGCCGTCTTCCTTGGCATGACGATCACGCGCGACGGACAACCCCATGTGCTGGCCACCGTGGCAGGCGTCATAACCCTCGGCGTCATGGACAACGGCCTGACCCAGCTTCAAGTCGATAGCTATGTCCGCCAGGTCCTTGTCGGCGCGATCATCCTCGCCGCAGTGTCATTCAGCGCATTTGGACGCCGCGCCCTGCGCGGGCGCTGATCACGCGCGCAGCCAGAGGAAAAGCCAAAGCCCCCCGATCAGCACAGGCTGGTGCAGCAGATAAATCACCAGCGAATGCCGCCCCGGCCATGCCAGCCACCGCGCAATCCCAGACGGCTGCCCTGCCGCCAACCGCGACCACAGCCCTCCCGCACCCGCCAGCTTCGCCACCGCCATCCCCATTAGAACCGAGGCGAACCACGGAAAGACTGGCACGAGATCCACCGAAGGCGGCTGCATCGTCCCCAACCCGATCCACGCCCACCAGCGCGGGTTCAGCGCCTCCTGCGCGACGCTCCGATCCACCGCCACCACCAACGCCGCAAGCAGCAGTAGGCCCACAGCGGGCAACCGGATCACAGCCAGCCCCAAAAGACTTGCCAAGGCAATGGAGTGCAGGATTCCGAAAAAGACAAAGGCATGCGGAAAGGCCGCATAGGTCCCCGCCGTCACCAGAAGCGCCGCCCCGGCCAGCTTGGCCATACGTCGCAGGAAGGACGGCCAGCGGATGCCGCCGCCATGCGCCAACACCAGCGACACCCCCGCCAGAAATAAGAAACTCCCAGCCACAACCCGCGCAAAGATAGCCCAGCCCCCGGTCGTCGTGGTGCCCGGCGCGACAAGACCGAACATCTCAAGATCGAAGGTGAAATGGAACACCGCCATCCCGATCAGCGCCACCGTCCGGGCCAGATCGATGACGACCAGCCGCCCCTCCGTTCCACCCGCCATGCCGCCCCCGCCTGTCGCCGCCCCTCCTTCTGGTCCGAAATTGACAATCCTGCAAGGCAACACAGACCATCGCCCTGCCCCACCGCGACCATTCGCGGATTGACTTCCCGCCGCGCCTGTGCGCCCATCAATCCTAGGGAACCGAGGCGGACGATCAACGATCCGCGCAGGCTGCGATGTCATCAGAATACGACAATCACACTTCGGACGCGCTGCAGGCGGATGCTTCATCCGCCGGCAAGAGCCGTTTCGACTCGCGTGAGCACGTATCTGCTCTCGCGACCGAAGTGCTGCATCAGGTTGCCCGTCGTGCCGTACAAATCCGCAAGGCACGGGACAAGCAGGCGATCCTCGCCACTGCCATGGCCCTGTCGACCGGCAGCGAGGAAGAGGCCTCCGCCGCCCTCGAATCCCTCGACGATCCGCTGCAGGCCCTCGACTGGTTCCTGTCCGAACGGCTTGGCCCCATCGCAAAGGAAATCGGGACCCTCTGGAATGCCGACAAGATCTCATTCCTCGAGGCGACGGTCGGTGCGTCCCGCATCTATTCCTACCTCCGCTATCGCCGCCGCCCGACCCACCGCATAGAGCACGGCCTGCACAAATCTGCCACCTTCGCGCTGGTCCCCGGCGACATGCATACGCTGGGCATTTCTGCCGCGACGGATGTCTTCCGCGCGCGCGGATGGGACATCACGCTCCTCATTGGGCATAGCCATGACGAGCTTTCCGCGCAGTTCGAGGCCTCGAAGGACCTCATCTTCGGCTTCTCCGCTGGCTCAACCCACTCGCTCGCGGCGCTGGGGCGCCTTGTCGTCGCCCTCACCGTCGCACGGCCCGAGGCTGTCGTTCTGGTCTCCGGTCAGATCACCGCCGACCCCGGCGCCGTGCTGGCCCTCCCGGGTGTGGACAATTGCGACCCCGATCTGGAATCCGCCTTCCGCTGGTTCGAGACGCAGACCGCGGCGCTTCAGACAGGCTCCTGATCCTGCCCACGCCCCGCCCCCTGCCGGTTCGACAAACGCCGCGGTGACACGCCATAGCGCTGCCGGAATGCCTTGGTGAAGGTGTTCGTCGCATTGAACCCGCAGCCATAGGCCACTTCCGCCACCGGCAGGTCCGTCTCCGTGAGCAGGGCCCGCGCGCGTTCAAGTCGCAGCCCGTTCAGGTACTGTTTGGGCGACATCCCGACATAGCGCTGGAACAACCGCTCCACCTGCCTGCGCGAAACCCCCAGTTCCGCCGCCAGACCGTCGATCTCAACCCCCTGCTCGAGGTTCTCCTCGAAACGGCGGATCACCTCGACAAGCACCGGATTGCGGATCCCGATGGTCGAGGAAAGCGACATCCGCTGCCGCAGGTCCGCCGGGCGCTGCTGCCCGTGCAGGCACATCTTCAACACGGCATCGGCCAACCGGTCCCCGAAATTCTTCGCGATGATCTCGATGAACAGATCGGTCGCTGCCGCGCCACCGGCACATGTCAGGATACGCCCGTCGATGCAGTAAAGCTGCTCCAGCGGACGCAGGTGCCCAAAGGTTTCCACGAAAGGCGGCAAGTTCTCCCAATGCAGGGTGAACCGCCGCCCCTCCAGTATCCCTGCCTTGGCCAGCGCATAGGCCCCGGTGCAAAGCCCCCCCACCGTCCGCCCTTGCCGCCATTGCTGGCGCATCCAGTCGGCTACCTTGCGGCTGGCCGATCTCTCGGGCTCCACCCCGGCGCAGACGAAGACCATCGCCTTGGGCTTCGTCTCGCCCAAGGCCCCGTCCACCTGCAATTTAACCCCGTTGGAACAGCCCACCGCCGCGCCATCCTCCGACAGCACCTCCCATTCGAACAGCGCCTGCCCAGCCAACTGATTGGCGATCCGCAACGGCTCTATGGCCGAGGAGAAGGCAATCAGCGAGAAATTGGGCAGCAGGACGAAGGCCATCCGAACCGGTTCACCCACTTTCGGCACGGGAACATGCGCCACGCCCTTGGGCACGAAATTGGCGGTCATCCGTCTCTCCATCGTTGAACCCGTCCCATGCCTGCCGCGTCCTCAGCCTGCTCCCGCCATGCCCCCGCGCGCGGCAAAGGCCCAGTCCCTGAAGGACAGCGCAGCCTGCGTAAGCGCCCCCTGCGCTCCCGGCCCCGACAGCAGGTAATAGCCTTGATCCTCCTGAACCGAAACATCGGAAAGGGCGACCAATCGCCCCGCCGCGATGTCATCGCCGATCATCGCCCTTGGGCATAACGCAACACCCTGTCCGGCCAGCGCCGCCGCCCGCAGCAGGTTGAAATCCTCGAAAACCGGCGCCCCGGCAAGCACAGGCATCGGCACCCCCATCCGCCGGAACCACGCCGCCCATCCCGACTGGTCCGTGTCGTGCAAAAGCCCCAGCGACAGGAACTCGGACGGCCGCTCCGGCCGCGTGCCACGCAGGATTGCAGGGCTGCAGACCGGCACGCTTTCGCCCGGCAGGAAAGGTTCCGCAATCACCCCCGCCAACTCCGGCAGGCCCTTGGCAAAGACGAAGGCCAGATGGACATCGCGAAAGTCTATGTCCCTTCCATGCATGGCATAAACCACCCTGATCTCCATATCCGGATACGCCGCCCGGAACCCCGCCAGCCGAGGGATCAGCCAGCACACCGCCACCGAAGGAATGGCCGCGATGACCAATGGCCCCGCCTTCATCCCCGTCCTCGCCCGCCCGCAGGCCGCCTCCATCTCGGCCAGCGACAGGCTGACCGCCCGCGCCAACTCTGCGCCATGCGGCAGCAGGCGCGGCCTTCCACCCTCGCGGTCGAACAGCGGCCCGCCGAGCCATTCCTCCAGATGCCGGATCTGGTGACTGACCGCCGACTGCGTGACGAAAAGTAAATCCGCCGCAGCCTTGAAGGACCCTGTCTTTACAACCGCATCCAATGCCCGCAAGGCGTTCAGAGGAATCTGCATGAAGGGACACCCGATGCCAAATGAGATTTTCTCATGTGATGCATGAGAAAGCCTCTTTTGACAACGCCCCCCATTCCCGCGACCTTCCGCGCCAAGAACCGCATCGGCGACGGAGGCCATCATGGAACGCGAAAGACTGCAGAACTACGTGGGCAACGGCGACCGCCCCACCCCGACCTTCAGTGCCACGGAAATGGAGCGCCGCCTGACCAACATCCGCAAGGTCATGTCCGACCTCGGCATCGACGCCGCACTCTTCACCTCCTACCACAACATCAACTACTTCTCGGATTTCCTGTTCTGCTACTTCGGGCGCCGCTACGGCCTCGTGGTGGATCACAACATCATGACCTCCATCTCCGCAGGCATCGACGGCGGCCAGCCGTGGCGGCGCACCTTTGGCGGGCGCAACGTCACCTATACCGACTGGCAGAAGGACAACTACTTCCACGCCGTCCGCCAACTCACCGGCGGGGTAAAGCGTCTGGGCATCGAATTCGACCACATCACCATCGACACCCTCGC